>UMDC01034524.1_pt1 | contig 12715 bp, 7 predicted proteins | sample 1964391 | NCBI WGS metagenome assembly UMDC01 (sample SAMEA4835984, study PRJEB28245) | human gut metagenome | biome: gut microbiome; material: fecal sample | place: Denmark | collected 2008 | reverse complement strand
CCTTCGCCCGCCTGCTGCCGGTGCTGGAGAAGCTGCCCGGGACGTTCACCTACAGGGAGCTGATGGAGGAGGCGCAGCGGCAGGAACTGCCGGAATCGAGCGTGCGAAGGATTTTGAAAAGAATGACGGAACGAGGCGTGCTGAAACACGAAGGAAAAGTCTATAAACGGCTCTAGAGGCCATTTCGCTCGACAAGGCGTCCAAGGGGTAAACGTGAGCGTTGAGCTTAAAAAATGTTGAGGTTTGGAAGGCTGAAGCGGAGGTCTGGAGGGATGGAGTGGAGGACTGGAACGCTAGTCCAGCAGCACGAACGGCGCCCAGTAATAGGGCTGCGGATACTGTTTTCTCACTTCCCGGACGGCCTGCTCCAGCGCCTCGCGCACGGGTTTTCCTTCCAGCCAGTAGCGGTAGAACTCGGACATGAGCAGGGAGGTGGAGCGGTCGTTGACGCTCCACAGGCTGACGAGCAGCGACTCGACACCGGCCTGCTTGAAGCCGCGCGGCAAGCCGTAGACGCCTTTGCGAACTGCCCCTGCTGGCAATAGAGGCCGCACAGGCGGCTTTCCAGGGTGGTGTGGTCGGCGGGAGCAATCTGTTCCAGCAGGTCCAGCTGCTTCTCGGCTTCGAGATAGGCTTCCAACGCCTGAGTGGGCTGCTGCTGTCCGTTATAGAAGTCGCCCAGGGCAATCCAGGCGTAAAAAGCCTTCTGAGGCTGATTCTTTTGCAGTTCTACATATTGTTTCAGGTAGTGGAGTGCCTGTTCGGGGGCGGGTACCAGGGTCTGATAATATTGTCCTATCCGGTAGATGAGGCCGATATATCCTTGGTTTGACCGATAGGTAGGGTCGTAGACGGGAAAGTCTTTTTCGAGTTGCTTGATGATGGTTTCTGTCTGTTGCCGATAGTTGTCCTGCATTTCCCGGTTCTGTTGCCAGGACTTTTTCTGTTCGGCTGTCAGTCGGCTCATGTCTATCTGTTTCTCCAGCATTTTCATATTCAGCAGGTAGTCCACGACCATGTTGACCATTTCTGTTCCGTAGCGCATCAGGAATTGCGGGTCGTTGCCGCTTTGGGCATACAGCTTGACCGTAATCTGCAGGATAGGCATCATGAGGGGTAATATTTGTTCGAAGTCCTGACCGTTTTCATTGGCTATCAGGTAGTAGGATCGCCACAGGAAATCCAGAATGTCTGTCGTATAGTAGGTGATGCGGTCGGGATTGTAGTTCTGTAGTTGTTGGCTGATGAGGCGTTTGGCTTCGACCATCTGATTCAGATTGTTGTAGAGGATTTCGTTTTTCAGAGCTGCCATGGACAGGTAATGTGGGTCTGCTACGTTGCCCCAGGTTTGCCATTGGTTCAGGGCGATGCCACGGTCGAGCATGTCCACGGCTTCCTGGTAGCGTCCCTTCTCTATCAGGTAATAGGCTGCCAGTTCAAAGCTATAGGTGCTGAAATTCAAGGAGTCTTCGATGGCTGTGAACATTTGGGTGGCCTTTGCATAGCTGTCGGCTCTTTCCGTCTCGCTGCCTCCGGTTTTTCCCAACAGGTAGGTGTACATCAGCAACTGATTGCATTTTTGGTTCTGTGTGCCATGAGTTGTATCTTCTATCAACAGACGACATACTTCGATAGCCTGCGGATATTTTCCTACGGAGAAGAGGCAGTCGAGGTAGGCGTTACGGGTCGCTGTACAGTCTACTCCTGCTGCTTGCATCCGGGCAATGAGATCGGAAAACAGTGCATCCGCTTTTTCTATGTCAATATTTGCCGTGAGTATGGCCAGGTCTTGCTCCGAGCCAAAGGTGATGGGAGAGGAGACTCCGAAACGGGCTTTGGTGTCGGCGCATACGTAACCTTGCATTTCTACAGCCAGCTGGTTGTTTGAAGATCTGGTTTTGCTATTCTCAACGAGCTGTCTTCCCAGCGTGATGGATAGCATGCTGCTGTCGTGATGGGTGCGGTAGAGCGTATAGGCTTGTGTCATCCGTTCGGTGGCCCGTTCCGGGAAACGGTCTTTCAAGGATGAATAGACATAATTTTGCAGATAGGCTTTCTTCAGCGGTTGGGTTGTGTAGCGACGGTCCAGCAGGGCATCGAGATTGTCCAGTATATTTTCGGCTTCGGCAAGGCCGCTGGCTCCAGCGAAGGCTGCCATAAATGTCAGGAGGTTGACATAATAATAATTGTCTGTGCCCCAGCATTGCTCCAGTTTTTTCAGTAGTGCGGGACAGTTGGTGGCATCGGGATTGGGTTCCCCCATCAGCAGCCTGCATGTCCATAGGTCTGTGCGGATCAGCATACGTTCTACGGAGCCTTCGGGATAATAGGCTTGCATGTAGTCGTCCAGAAGCTGGACAACTTGCAATATCGATTGATCTACGGTTGAACTGTTGAATATGAAAATGTTGTAGGAGCGCAGCAGATGGATGACTTCGGGATGTCCTTCGGGGTACAGGACGCGATACAGCTGGTAGGCCTGGTAGTAATAGAAGTCGGCATTGCTTACGATTCCATTATTCAGTTTGAAATATCCGGTACTGTCCTGCCAGCCGAACTGATTTTGTGCCCAGTTGGCTTCCACCTGATGGCTCAGGGTGGACTTGGCTTCTGCCAGCAGGTAGTAGAGGAAGGCCCGGGTGTGGTCGGCGGTTTCCGATTGGACGGGGTAGAGGGTGAGGACTTCCTGCTCCGTCTTGAGCAGCTCGGGATAGGTTTCGGGATCTTCGACGAACCGGTCCCACAGACGGTTGGTGAACTGGGTCAGCCTGGCCGCACAGAGGAGGGACAGCCTTTCGCGGTCGGTCTCGGTGGTGGTGGGTTGTTGCAGGTCTTTGATCAGCTGGTCTACCTGGGCGGTGACGTCCTGCGTCGTGCTCAGCTGGATGGAAAGGAGGAGGCGGCACCATGCGGTGGTCAGGTGGCGGCTGCCCAACTGTTCGCCGGATGCCCGGGTGAGTGCCTGGAGAGCCCGGGTGCCTGCTTCGGAACACGGATCGCTTTTTCCGCTGTCCAGCCAGTCGGCATAAGCCTGTAGCTCGGGGACCTTTTGGGCGGCTGCCCGCAGCAGGGTTTTGACTTCCGGTTCGCGCTGTCCGTCGTAGATGGCCCAGAGGGTTGTTCTGAACAGTGTTTCCGTGTCCATACCTTCCGGACGGGGATAGTGTTCCGCCATCCAGGCCCGATATTCGTTGATGAGTTCATCGGCCGACTGGGCTTTCGCTTCCGTATTGTTTACCAGCAACAGGAAGAGCAACAGTGCACAACAGATCCACTGTATTTTGATTCTCAACATGGTCCCTCCTTTTTTCTCTTGGGACAAATGTAGAGATTTTTGTTTTAAAAATGAAAATTGAAGTGTACTTTTTCCCCATTTCCCTATTTCCCATTCTCCATTATAGATTCTCTATTTTCAATTATCTTAAGGCTCTCCCAGCGCTTCTACAATGAGGCGGACCTGGGCGGGGGTGAAGACGCGGGAATGGGACGTGAGACCAGTGGCGGCCAGGCGTGCGCCCAGAGTGGGATGATGGTTGATCCATCGCAACAGTTTCCGCCAGGCTCCCTGGGCGGAGAGTTCGGGGGAGTAGAGTAGGGCCAGTTCGGTGCGCCCGTATGTCTTTATCTTGAAGGTTTCCATACGTCAAATTTACACCTTTTCTGTCAGATTTCCAAAGGTTTAAACGAAAATAACGGTACAAAAGCGTAGGGAGGTGGAGTGAAGGGGAAACGGGTGGAAGGAGAGGGTGTATCTTTGTGATAACAAATTTCCAATTATTAATTATCAATTAACAATTAACAAAATGATTCGTTACAAAAAGTATCAAGTGACTGGAGAAAACAGTCCGCTGAATGGGTTGTGGTATGCACGCCCCGTGATCGAGGAAACGCTGGACATCGACGCCTTGTCCAAGCACATGTCGAAACACAACACGCCGTTTTCGCCCGGTGTGATCAAGGGAGTATTGGCGGATATGGTGAGTTGTATCAAGGAGCTGATTCTGGACAGCAAGAACGTGAAGCTGGACGACCTGGCCATCTTCTCGGTGGGCATCGTCAGCGACCACGGGGCTCCGAGTGCCGCCGAGTTCAAGGTGAGCGAAAACGTGAAGGGACTGAAGCTGCGGGCACGTGCCACGGGCGAGCTGAGCAACGCGAAACTCAACCTGGAGGGTACGCTTCGCGAGCTGTCCGAGTATGTGGTAGACGGCGAGACGGCCGGAACAGGCGGTACGACGCCGGGAGGCAGTGACAACGAGGACGAGGAAGGAGGAAGTCCGCTGTAATCATGGAGAATGGAGAATTGAAAATGGATAATTAGCCTGTCCGCAGGTCATTGTCAGTTTTCAATTCTCAATTATCCATTCTCAATTTTCAATTATCCATTCTTAATTATCCATTCTTAATTATCCATTATCAACGTGAGCGAAACAACAACGAAAAAGAAAAACGTGTGGAGCCTTGTGCTCAAGATTATTGTGACCGTGGCGACAGCCCTGGCCGGTGTGTTTGGTGTAGCGTCGTGCATGTCGTGATGAGGACGATTACGCTGATTATTCTCCATTGCTCTGCCACCCGCGAGGGGCAGAGCTTTGGCTTTGAGGACTGTCGCAGGGACCACATCCGTCACCGGGGATTCCGGGATATCGGGTATCACTACTACATCACGCGCGACGGGACCGTCCACCGGGGGCGTCCGCTGGAGCAGGTAGGGGCGCACTGCCGCAACCACAACCGTCACAGCATCGGCATCTGCTACGAAGGCGGGCTGGACGCGGAGGGCCGTGCAAAGGACACGCGGACGGGGGCACAGAAGGTCAGTCTGTCGGCCCTGGTCGGGGAGCTGAAGGAGCGGTTTCCGCAGGCACTGGTCGTAGGCCATCGGGAGCTGGATCCGGGGAAGGAGTGCCCTTGTTTTGAGGTGGGAGGGATGAGACAACTTTTTTGAGATTTCCCTTACAGCCTATGGGTTATATATGTACCATAATCTTTCAATTTGTGAGATAGGGATATTTTATTTTTAGGGTGTATTAACTTAACATCTGAATTGGACTTTACATGATTAATTTCGACCAGTTACGGATGAAAAAATCAAGATATGCGTTGAATTTCTGTAAAAATCGGATTATATTTGCAACACGTAGGGTATGAAAACTCTTGGAACTCTTTTACAGAGCTTAATCTGTGAAAGTCAGAACAAGTGGATGACCTTGCATGCAAAATTTGGATAATCTTATAATTCAGTCATTATGAAATACGCATTGTTTCTTTTATTCAGTTTATGCGCGTGCTTACAGGGAAGTGCACAGCAGGTAGAGTTCAAGACATTTATTTATACAAGCAATGACCTGGGGGAAGAAATAGCCAGGCATAGTGAATTGGTGAACAGAAAGGACAGAGGGTATCTGGGAGATTTGTTCAATGCAAGTAAAGAATCGTTGAAAGGAATCGCTTCGGGATATGTGACATCTTTTATCGACTTAGGCGTAAATGCCATTGGTAGTCTGCTGACCCGGAACGCACGGCTGAAGGAAGAGTGGGAAGAAACGGTGAAAGCCGAAAATATATACAAAACAAAGATCAGCACGGTGTCTGAAATCAATGATTTCTATAAAGAAGCTTCGTTCGAAGGGGCGATGGACCCGAAAGGCATGCGCTTTGACGGTATCGGTTGCCTGAGGCTCGAGGACAACGATACGGTCTTCTACCTGTCGTGCCATATCGACCGGAGTAAGATTGACCGGATTGTGAAGCATTCGAAATTTGAACTGGTGCTGGATACGCTGATCGTGAGTCCGACTCATTCGAACCTGCCCAATACGTATCTGGATCTGCCATATTCCTTTGCCGAACGCGACAACTTTACCTTGTCGATGAATATCAAGCTGATATCATCGTGGATGAATGAAATCGTACAACTGCAGAAGAACCAGGAACTGGGCGCATTTGTGCTGAATGTGCCGGTAGATCCGGAGGAGCTGGATGAGAAGGGCTTCCTGAGGTATGTGCGGAATCGGGATGAGGAACCGGTCTACAAGATTGTGGGAGAGAGTTTTATCGTGCCACGTTCGTACATGGGGTATCGCGACAAAGACGACAATTATAAGAATATCTGGGGAACCGGCGAATACAAACTGGAAATCGAACTGAAGGAGACATGCGACGTGACCGAACAGTATCGGGAAAACTGGAAGAAGGACCGGAAACGCCGCAAGAAACTGATGGAGAAGGAAAGTATCTGGGAAAACGGCTGGCAGACGATTTCCAACCAACGCTGGGACGAACTGGCACAGTCGTGGGTAATCACTACCCTGCAGGCACCGGCCGGAATTATCACCAAGGACGTGATTGACAAGCTGGGACTGGCACCGGAATGACGGATCGGAAAAAAGATAAGCTATGAAAAGAACCGCCTTGCAATGGATAATGGTAGCCGTCCTGCTTGTACTGGGGCAGGCGGTGCAGGCACAATCGGCCTACGACTGGATAGAAACCCATCGGAAGTGGATGAGCGAGCACTATCCGAAAGGGGAAGAACTGAGTAAGGAAGCGCTGCTGAAAGAAGCGGCTTTTGCCGTGCTGGACGGCCTGCGAGAACCGGAAGCCAAGGCTTTGTTGCGGGTGGCAGAGAAGTGGGTACCACAACTGGGAGCTTACCTGGACTGGCTGGAGAGCGGACAGGTAGACGAAAAGTATGCTATCTTACTGGGTACGTTGAAGGGGGTGGCTGATGCGGCTGAAGAGCAGCTGGGGCGGGAACACGTCGTGACCGGCTGGTGCAGATATTTGTATCTCAGCCAGCTGGTGAATATGGAAGACGTAGTGAAGCCGACGGACGAACTGATCGGGGTGTTGCAACAGGCCGTGAAGCGGAAGCCGGACCGTGAGACGAAGGCTTTGCTTTGCATCGTGAAATTGTCCCAGTTTACCAATAGGATGCGTAATAATCTGGTGGACGATCCGCGTGATTACGAGGACGTGTTGCGTACAGAACAGGAAGCGCTGGCCCTGTATCCGGCAGATGACAAGACGGTGGACCATACGCGGGCATTTCTTTATTTTACATTGGCTCAGGTGAAATCGTCCATGTCGCAGGTGGACGAACTGAAGCTGGCACAAGAACGTGTGGGAGGTATAGAGAATACTCCCTACAAGTCTCTGGCGAACGGAACGATAAGTAATGTGGGCTTCTATTTTGAAAAGGCTGTCTTGCTGTACAGGCAGCTTTATTCGGAGGGGCATCCGGAACTCGTCATGATACGCAGGTGTCAATTGAATTTTGAGATAAACAGTCAGTTGTTGAATGAGGAGCTGGAGGAGGCGTGTCGGACAGCCAAACTGTATGCGGATACTTATTATTCTTCGGAATCGTCTGAGAGCCTGTTGGCGCGGTTAGATTGGTGGATGGCCCGGTGGAAGAGTGGCATGAAGAACCACGATGCCATTTTCTGTTCGCAGATGGTTGAGGGATTCAAGCGGTATCTGGGAGAGGATAATTCGTATTATCTCAATATGCTGACGAATGTTGTTCTGATTGCGGTGTATGATTATCCGTTCGGAGCGGACCGACTGCTGGATGAATGGGACCAGACGATGGAACGGATTTATTCCGGCCAGCCCTTGAAAAAAGCCTATATGTTGTATTGGCTGTATTCTTCGGTTAGAGATCGGCAGCCGGAAAAAGCGGCAGGCAAGCTGGAACAAGCTTACGCCCTATATAGGGAATACCACAACCCCAGTGGATTGTCATTGGCATTGGGAAGACTGATTGTCTGGGACTGTTATTCGGTAGTAGGTAACATGAAACAGGCTATAGAAATGCAGGCGTATGTCTGTTCGGACGCTCAGGGATATTATGGGAAGGAGTCGCCTGTCAGCTTGAATGAAGAACTGTTCCAGTTGATCGTATGTCAGAATGACGTAGAGAAAGAAGAACAGGTGCGGGCTGCCTATCCGCAGTTGATCGAACGGATTAGAAAGTACGGAGTGAATTATCAGATTGCCATGATGAATTATGCGGAGTACTTGTTTGGCATTCGGGATTACAGGTTGGCGGAAAAGCAGTATACGCAATTGGTGGAGAACGCTACGGAGGAGGATCCTTGTGCCCAACGGGCCAATTTCCTGTTGAGACTGGCCTATATCCGGGAGTTGATGAACAAAGATAGCAGGGACTGTGACCGCCTCTTTGAGGAGGGAAAGAAATTGCTGGCTCGGGGAAAAGAAGAACCGGATGTCTGGATAGAGAATTATCAGACGGCTGCTCAGTACCTGATCGAAAGGGGACGGTATCAGGAAGCGGTCACTATACTGGATGAAGGCATCGGTCTGTGTCTGGAGCGGAATGGGGATAATATATACGACACCCGGTATTTGGAAATGATTTCCTTGAAAACACATGTTATGTATAATGGCTTGAATCAAATGGTTGAGGCCAAGCAGTTGATGGTGGAGCAAATGGAAAAAATGTTCCGGAATAAAGAGACGGTTGGATCCCTTACGCTATTGAATTATTTGTGGGAATGCTATTATTTGGTAAAGGGAGAAAATGCTTACGACATGGTACAGAGAAACGAGTTCCTGATGCCTCTTTTGCAGGTATCTCAGATGCTATATGCACAGAATGGACAGGATCCTTTGTTCATGATGAATTATGTCACTCCATTGTTGATTGAATTTCTTGATATAGCAACGCAGTCCATGGTATGGACAAAGAATATGGACGTGGATGCTTTGCATGAAAATGATAGAGCTGTGTATGAAAAACAAATGAAGTACCTGAAAGGGATGTTTCCCAATGTGAAGGAGATATTCGGGCAATTGGAACAGATTTTTAGGGAACAGGATAAGAATTTCAGTAAGAACGTTACTTACAGAAATCTGGTGAGATCTCAGATTTTGTATTATCAGCATATGGAATACAACGAAGCGGAGAGAGACCGTTGCCTATTGGCATACCGGGAACTGGTGGAGCAACAGGAAACGGATGATTGGGATGCCTGGTTTGACTTAGGGGACTTGTATTGGGGAATGGACAAGAAACAGGAGGCAGTTCCTTTCTATGAAAAGGCGTATGAACAGTTGACTTCTTCGCCCAGAGTAACTGTGAATGATAAATTGAAAGGAATTGTGAGGCTCTGTAACACGTATGTGGAAGAGCGGAAATGGAAAGAAATGGTGGCACCGGCTCGGGCTTTTTATGCCAACGTGAAGGAGATGATGGACGGGAATTTCCAGCTGATGACAGAGAGCGAACAGAACAATTTTATGGATACTTATCGGGATCCGGCCATGTGGTTGACCTGTCTGTTGGAGCAGATGCCGGAAGAGTTGGCAGCGGAAGTATATGACGCCGTGCTGTATAGGACGGGAATGCAGCTGCGTTCGCAACGGCAAACGCGTATGGCCATCTTGGCTTCGAAGGACACGGCACTGATCCGGCTGGTAGAGCAGATGAACCGGCTGCAGCTGGAACGGAAGAATTTCAAGGTGGACTACGGAGTCTTGGGACTTGCATTCAATGAACAGATGCGGAGTATGGGACAGCTGAATTATGAGATAGACGCATTGGAGCGTCAGCTCATCGAACGGTCCGAGCCTTATCGCAGGCGATATGCAACGGAGGCCAGCTGGCACCAGATCAGGGAGAAACTGAAGAACGACGAGGCGGCCATTGAATTTGTCTTTTCGCGGGAATACATTATGGCACTTGTCCTGAAGAAGAACAGCCGGAAACCGATTCCTGTACGGTTGGGGAAAAACGAAGAGCTGATGAAGGGGTTGCAGGCATTGGATGCCAAGACGTCGGCACGGATGGCTGTCAAGCTGTATAACGAACGGGCATTGGACTTGTATGCCTTGCTGTGGGCGCCGTTGGAGCCGTATCTGAAGGGAGTCAGAACGGTGTACTATGCTACGCCGGGAATCCTGAACAACCTGTCGTTTGCTGCTTTTGCCACACCGGACGGGGGATACTTGATCGACAAGTATGATTTGTGTCCGCTGACGACGACTGCCATGCTGCTGAGACCCCAAAGCGAAGAACGGCCGCAGAGTGCACTGTTGATGGGAAATATCTTCTATTCGGAGAAACAACGGTTGCTGGCAGGGACGACGAATGCAGAACAGGTGAGGGGAACAGTAGACGATTTCGGTATCGATGATTTTGAGGAGCGGGGAGTGAGCAAGGATCATTTCAAGTATCTGCCCTTTACGAACCGGGAGGTGGAAGACATAACGGCCGAATTGGGACGGAACAACTGGAACATGGAAGACATTACCGTAAAGAAAGGAATGGAGGCTAGCGAACAGGCATTGAAGGAACTTGCAGCAACCGGCCCGACGGTAATCCACCTGGCTACACACGGATTTTTTGTGGCAAACCGCAAGCAGGCACTGGATGTTCCTTTCTTCCAGAACCGGGAACCGGATTATGCGATGTACCGGGCCGGAGTGGCACTGGCCAATGCGGAAACAGCCTGGTGTGGAAAGGGAACGGATACCGGAGAAAATGACGGGATTCTGACTGCTGACGAGGTTTCCAGACTGAACCTGCAACATACGCAGCTGGTGGTGCTTTCGGCCTGTGAGACGGCACTGGGGAACTATTCGTATGAGGGTGTGTTCGGTTTGCCGCGTGGGTTCAAACAAGCTGGCGTCCGGTCGCTGCTGGTGAGTCTGTGGAGTGTCAATGATCATTCTACCTCGTTGCTGATGTCGGCTTTCTACCGCTACTGGTTGGAAGGCCTTTCGAAACGGGAGGCTTTGCGGAAGGCGACAGACGAAGTGCGGAAGGTATATCCGCAGCCTTTCTACTGGGCGCCGTTCGTCCTGCTGGACGCGAATTGATGTATAAAGATAGTTAACAATGATAAACATGAAAAAAAGATGGATCGTATGTCTGCTGGTTGGATTATCCATCTCGGCAGGGGCGCAGCAGGCCGGAATGTCCGGACCGATGGCGGACTATCGGAACGGTTGCCTGAAAATGCTGGAGGCCATGGAGGAAAAGGATAAATATGATTTGTATGAAGCCAAGGAATGGTTCGGACGGGTCAAGGTGAGTACCTGGCAGGATGTGGTGGCTGCAGATACAGGGGTGAAAGAGGTGGACAAGGTGCCGGAAGTGTACTTTGATGCGGAATTTGCCGACTCGCTGCTGCGCCATAACTTTGATTTTGTGCCGCTGGACGAAATCAGCCTGATGAGAGAAGTGGATGGTGTGGGGGATGCTGATTTGCTGGTGATGAACAAGGCGGTGCCGGCTCACGGAACGCTGGAGTTCAAGGCAATGGGGAGCGGGCAGTGCCAGCTGATGTTGCTTTCGGCCCAGGGAGCCGGACTGACACTGACGGTGGTGGAAACGGCTACCGGAAAAGAATATGCAGGAAAAGCGGAACCGGACGGTAGGGTAGCCTGGGTAGAATGGAATATGGGAGAAGAAGAAGGTGTCTTTCTGTTCCGGATTGAAAACAGGGCAGATCGGAAAGCTTCCTTTGTAGTTGCAGTAAATTGAGAAGGGTTTCTATGTGTAAATGGTGGTGGATAGGATTGTTGTGTTCGGTGCAGCTTCAGGCACAAAGTTGGATTGCGGATTTCAGGCAGGCGGACGAGGCACGGGCTAATGGCTTGTACAAGGAAGCTGTGGCACTCTATTCGCGTGTGATAGCTGCTACACCTGATCCGACGGCACGGATGGACTGTCTGAACAGCCGTGCGGGCTGTTATAAGCAACTGGCTGATTACAGGCAGGCTTTGGCTGACTATGGACAGGCGGAAGCACTGGCGGATACACCGGAGCTGAAAAATAGAATCCTGTTTAATAAGACTGGGGTGCTTTTGCAGACCGGACGTTATGAAGAAGTGGTGGATCTGCTGGCCGATATGGAATTTGCGGAGGAACAGCAGGAGGGGAAGCGGCTTGCCAACCTGGCTGTGGCTTATGCTTATATGGGCGACTGGGAACAGGGCATCCGACTGTTGGAACAAGTGCCGGAGGGCAGGTGTGGGAAGGAAACACGGGCTACGCTGCTGCAGAACAAAGGATTTATCAAGTGGGAAATGCATGACTACCGGGGGGCTTACGAGGACTTGAAAAAGGCGTCGCTTGCGCTGCAGGGAGAACGTTATTACCTGACATTGGCCAATCTGGCAGTTGTTGAAGCGGAGCTAAGGCTTTATGAAGAGGCTTTGTGCCACATTGATTCGGTACTGGCGTGGCAGGGCAGACAACCGTCTATCGGTACCGGACATCCGGACTATATCATCTCGCTGCGGAAGAAAGCGGAGATTTTGCTAAAGAAGGGAGAACGGGAGGAAGCGTTACGTTTGTTTCGCTCGTTCTATAAAGCGGAACTGGACTATGTGAAGCGGAATTTTGTCGGGATGACCGAGCAGAACCGGCTGGACTTCTGGAAAAAGGAGAAACCGCTGCTATCGGAAATTTTTTCCTTGGGAGAGGCTTGTCCGGAATTCTTGTATGACGTGGCGTTGTTGCGAAGGCACATTGCTTTGCTGGACAGGAAAGCGGTTGCGGACAGAAAGTCGTTGGACGAGTTTTGCAGGATAGACTCCCGCCAGGTACGAAAGGCTTTGCGGCCGAAAGAAGTAGCGGTGGAATTTGCCTGCTATAAAGATCTGTTGTCGGCAGACACGATGTATATTGCATTGGTGGCCAGCCGGGATCGGGTGCGGCATGTAGCGCTTGGAACCCGCA
>UMDC01029820.1_pt1 | contig 12751 bp, 9 predicted proteins | sample 1964391 | NCBI WGS metagenome assembly UMDC01 (sample SAMEA4835984, study PRJEB28245) | human gut metagenome | biome: gut microbiome; material: fecal sample | place: Denmark | collected 2008 | reverse complement strand
GGAGTTCAGATAGCCATCGCGTGCAAAGCCGAAACGGCCGCTGACTGGGTCGGCCAGGTAGAAGACTGCGTTATCCGAACGGAACAGTTCAGTACCGGGAGCCTCGTCAGCTGCCTCGAGGTCGAAGCTGACGGTATAGCCGTAGCCAATCTCCTCGTGGGCGAGATTGGTGTTTGGATGTACTTCGGCCACTTCATAAACCAAGCCTTCTGTGCGTCCAATACGTCCCAGCTGGTTGACGCCGGGGGCTTCACTCAAACCCTGACGCAGACGATCGAAGTCAGCATAAGGTAAATCGACCTGCGCACCCCAAGTCTTAGTAGCCAGCGTCTGCAAGGCGGGGAAGAGACGATGGTGGATATCCTTGACGGAGATGCCGTTGCCCACGTGGTCGTTCCATACGGCAAACATGCCGCCCAAGATAACAGGATCTTTCTCCTCGAAGACAGCTTTAGCCACATGGGCAGGCGTCCACTTCTCATAGAGGTATTGAGTGTTCAGGTAGTCGTAGTAATAACCGGCAGCAGGCACAATGTAAACCAGCCCGTCGGGGATGCTGATGAGCTTATAACCCTGACGTACCATCTCCTTGGGATCGGCATATCCGTTGTACCAGGCGCTCATGATGACGTTCTCCGACTTGACGGGCGTTTCGCCGGCAGCATGAGTCAGAGCGCCCCATACGCAGGCCTGCTTACCGTAGCTCTCCACCAGACGAATGTAATGGTCGGTGAAAGCACGGAACTTCTCGACTACGTCTTTCTTCTTATTGGAGTACTCATCGGTACCGATGTGGACACGCGGGCCACAGAATACGGGGTTGTCGCCTTCCAGATATTCCTTGAAGAGGCCGTCCATGAACTTGTAAGTCTCGGGATTGAACAGGTCGAGATGGTCCATACCATACTCCTGGCTACCTATCTCAGGCTTGTAATGGGTGAAAGCCAGCGTATGGGCAGGCGCATCGATTTCGGGGATAATCTCTACGAAACGTGAAGCAGCCTCTTCCTGAAAGTCGATAAACTCGCGTTTGGTGTAGTAACCGTCGCGAGCGGTAAGGCCGGGATAGGTATCGCACTCCAGACGGAAAGCGGCGTAGGTGCGTCCCCAGTCGTGGCCGAAGAACTGCTTGAAGCCGTTATCGTTGAGGTGTACCTGCAAGGTATTCATCTTATAATAGGCCATCATCTTCACCAGGTCGCGCATATAGGGCATGGGAATGAACTTGCGCCCACAATCCATCATGAAGCCGCGCATGGCGTAGTCGGGCCAGTCGCGCAACTGACCTTTCGGCAACTGATGGTTTTCTGTCTGCTCACTCATCTGGAGCAAAGTTCGCGTAGCCCAGTAGACACCAACAGCCTCAGGGGCAGAGACGGTGACATAGCGATCTGTACGGATAGCATAACCTTCTCGACCCAACTTCTTGTCTTTCTTCAGCGTAAAGTAAATGTCACCAGCAGAAGGCTTGCCCTGAATTACTTCAGGAGTGACACCGAACATCTGCCCATAGTCGGCGGCAAAGGCTTCGGCTACTGAACGTAAAGCATCCTGCGCATAAACGACACGCATATCAGCCGAAGGAATAAAAGCCCCTTCACTCCCCTTCCATTCTTTCAGTTCGGGGACAACAAAAGGTTTCTCATTCTGGGCATACAAACCCATCTGCACAAATAATGAAAATACAACAAGACACAAAGCCTTCGAAACAAAACGGATTTTAATCATATAGAAATTGGTTAAAGTTAACAATGCCAGCGGTCAAAGATAGCCATTTTCCACCAAATGACCATCATCTTTTCTATAAAAAGGAATACGGCCGACATCTATCCTCCCCGAAAAAGGAAGAAAGATATCGGCCGTAACCATTCTTTACAAAGGCTATCGACACAGCGACATTACTCGCGACGGCCCATAAAAATCATAATGTAGTAAATAAGCGTAGCCAACGAACCCAAGGCGGCCACTACATAGGTGTAGGCGGCAGAGCGGAGGGCGTCTTCGGCCTTAGCGTGATTGTAGGAGTTGGTGATGCCGCTCGCACTGAGCCATACCAACGCCCTGCGGCTGGCATTGATTTCCACCGGCAGAGTGATGAAGCTGAACAGCGTGGTCATCGCAAAGAGGATGATACCTGCCAGCAGGAAGTTCGAATTGACATCCAGCAGCAAGATACCGGCCAGCAGTACCCACGTCATGATGCTCGACGCAAACGAAACGACCGGCACCAGCTTGCTACGCAGGGTGAGCGGCGCATAGGCACGGGCGTGTTGTAAAGCGTGTCCGCACTCGTGAGCAGCTACGGCAGCGGCCATGATGCTATTGCTGGAGTAGACGCTCTCGCTCAGGTTGACGGTCTTGTTGGCAGGGTTGTAGTGGTCGGTCAGATGACCGGGCGTACAAGTAACCTGCACATCATAGATACCGTTGTCGTTAAGCATCTTACGAGCCACGTCGGCACCTGTCATACCGTTACCTGTAGGTATTTGCGAGTATTTCTTGAACTTGTTTTGCAGGTTCATCTGCACCAACCAGCTCACAACGGCTACGCCGATAAATATAATCCATTGCATTCCTATTACCATAATCTATTATTCTCTATTATTTTAATCATTTGACAATATGCGTTTTTCTACCAAGTGCAAATAGTTTGCCAAAGATAAGCGATGACAGGCAAGTAGCCTCAGGAATTAACACAGATTATAAATTTTCCATTGTTTTACGTCCCAATCAATCAAGTTGCAATTCTACAACCTTATCCACTTCTGTAGGGATTTCGTCAAGCTGAAGAACGATGCCACCGTCCACCCGCTTGAATTTCAAGGCCTGACGGCTTGCAAAATCCATCGCACGTTTCACCTTCTGGCCTTCCAAAGGCAAGAAGAGTACCTTGTCCTGCAAATCAAGGATGTGGACAAACAAACGATCACCCTTCTGCGTAGTCACACCCCAAGGATGAGGATCCACGCAACCGCCACGCGTACCATAGATGGTTTCGCCATAGGTCTTCATCCACTCGCCCATCTCCTTCAAGCGCTCTACGGCTACCTGAGGCAGACATCCATCAGGTTGAGGGCCGATGTTCATCAGCAGGTTGGCATCCTTGCCGGCGGCCTTCACCAGATAATGAATCAAGGTTTTGGTCGACTTATAATTCTGGTCGGTAATCTTGTAGCCCCACATGCCGTTCATTGTCTCGCACGTTTCCAGTGGCAGGCTGCTGATGTCCTGACCCGAAAGGCCAGCCTTGTTTTCACCCGGCAGGTCGCGTTCGAAAATCTGGATATCCTCACCCTCAAAAGGTGTCTGATGATGATTGTTACCTACAAGGCAAGCGGGTTGAAGCTTGTGTATCAGCTCATACTGACCAGGCAATTGCCAGTCGAAATCGGAATTTTGATCCTGATCCCACCAGCCGTCGAACCAAATGGCACCTATCGGGCCATAGTTGGTGAGCAGCTCCGTCAGCTGGTTGTTCATGAATTGATAATAGCTCGGCCAGTTGCCTTTGGCGTCAGGACGGCCTGTCCCCCTACCCGTGCGTCCCCAAGGATAGTCTTCACGATACCAGTCGAGGTGTGAATAATAGAGATGCAGACGAATACCCTGCTTGTGACACTCATCGGCCAGTTCCTTCAAAATGTCGCGTTTGAAAGGCGTAGCGTCTACCACATTGTAGTCGGAGTATTTCGTGTCGAACATGGAGAAACCTTCGTGATGGCGACTGGTGAAACAAATGTACTTGGCACCCGAAGCCTTAATGGCGGCCACCCACTCGGCGGCATTGAATTTCGAAGGATAGAATCCGCCTGCCAATTTGGCATACTCTTTATAATTCAAGTTGTTGTTGGTCATTGTCCATTCGCCTGTAGCCAGCATGGCATACAAGCCCCAATGGAGGAAAATGCCGAAACGGGCATCACGAAACTCTTGGCGAGATTTCAGATTTTCTTCCGTAGGCGTATAACTTTGAGCACGTACGGGAAGTGACAAACAAGCCCCTACTAAAAGGGCTAAAGCTAAAAGATGTGTCTTCATGAAGAAAAGGGTGTTTTAAGTGAATGAAAACTATGTTTTAAGGAACAAAAAACGTAGACTTCCTGAAACGGACAGGAAAGCCTACGTTTTGTCTATCGCATCCGAATTATTCTTCGGTATATCGTTCGATAGTCTGTTCGCGGTCGGGACCTACGGACACAATCTTGATGGGCACACCCAGCTGCTCTTCGAGGAAGGACAGGTAGGCATTGAATTCTTCGGGGAACTCGTCCTCGCTCTGCATCTTGGTCATGTCGGTCTGCCAGCCGGGTAGCTCTACATAGACAGGCTCCACACCCTCGGCAATGTCGAAGGGGAAGTAGTCGATTTCCTCGCCGTTCATTTTGTAGGCCACACAAGCCTTGATGGTTTCGAACGTGTCGAGCACGTCGCTCTTCATCATGATGAGCTTCGTCACGCCGTCTACCATGATGGCATATTTCAATGCTACGAGATCAATCCATCCGCAACGACGACGACGGCCGGTAACGGAACCGAATTCGTGTCCGAGGGTACAGATCTTGTCGCCCGTCTCGTCGAAGAGCTCGGTGGGGAAAGGACCGGCACCTACGCGCGTACAATAGGCCTTGAAGATGCCATAGACATCTCCAATCTTACAAGGAGCCACGCCCAAACCCGTGCAGGCACCCGCACAGATGGTGTTGGACGAAGTAACGAAAGGATAAGAACCGAAATCGACATCGAGCATCGTGCCCTGTGCACCCTCGCAGAGGACGGACTTGCCTTCGTTCAGAAGACCGTTGATTTCGTGTTCGCTGTCCACCAGCTGGAATTGCTTCAGGTATTCGATGCCTTCGAACCAGGTCTTTTCGGCCTCAGCCAAGTCGTATTCGAAGTTCAGGCTCTTGAGTATCTGCTCGTGGCGGGCTTTGGCGGCGGCATACTTCTGGTCGAAGTTGTGCAGCAGGTCGCCCACGCGCAAACCGTTGCGACTCACCTTGTCGGTATAGGTAGGACCGATGCCCTTGCCTGTCGTCCCCACTTTGGCATCGCCCTTGGCAGCCTCGTAAGCGGCGTCGAGCAGACGGTGGGTAGGCATGATGAGATGAGCCTTCTTCGAGATGTGAAGGCGTTGCTTCAAGTCGTGCCCCGAGGCTTCAAGCGCTTCGGCCTCAGCCTTGAAAAGGGCCGGGTCGAGCACCACGCCGTTACCGATGATATTCACCTTGTCGCCCTGAAAAATTCCCGAAGGAATCGAGCGGAGTACATACTTCTGGCCTTCGAACTCCAGCGTATGGCCGGCATTCGGGCCACCCTGAAAACGGGCCACCACGTCATAGCGCGGCGTCAGTACGTCGACGACTTTGCCTTTGCCTTCGTCGCCCCATTGTAATCCTAACAGTACATCTACTTTCATTTTTCTTTCTTATGAATGTTGTTTTTCAATTTTTTCTTGTTGGCCCGCTCGCACTTGCTGCACAATCCATAGATATAGAGAGAATAGTGTGTCAGGTTGAAGCGGCTGAGCTTGGTGTGCTCGATGGCGTGCTGGAGGTCTTCGTTCTGAAACTCCGTCACCTTGCCACACTGGGTACAAATCTGATGATGGTGCGTATCGCGGTTGTAGCTCTTCTCGTATTGCGACGAATTGCCGAACTGGTGCTTGATGACCAGCCGCGCGTTGATGAGCAGGATGATGGTATTGTAGAGAGTAGCCCTGCTGACGCGGAACTTTTCCTGGTCGGCCATGAGCGAGTAGAGCGTGTCGATGTCGAAATGGCCGTCGATGGAGTAGATGGTATCGAGTATGGCATAGCGTTCGGGAGTCTTCCGATGCCCGTTCGCATTGAGATATTCGGTGAATATCTGCTTGACCGTATCTTTCACATTTTGAACCTCCATCCTTCAGTCCATTTTCTTTTTTATCAGCCAACAAAGTTAAGCCTTTTTTGTGGAAAGCAAAAAGAAAACGGTGAAAAGTTACAACCACCTCCAAGTCATTCGACCACCGCACTCACTACCTCGTAGAGCAAGCGTTCACTCTCGGATGAAGAATCTTTCATACCGTCCACACATCGGCAAGCCCTGAACGCATGTTCCTCGCTATGCTCCATGAAGCGGCGGAGGGCGGCGGAAACGGCATTGCGTACTGCATAGGAACCGGTGAGGAAACACGACACGGCCTGGTCGAGAAACTCATTGGCCACACGATCTTCCATATCGCCCTTCTTCTGAAGCAGGCGCGCGATGGTGAGAAAGCCGCACACCTGCGCCAACTCGCGTTCGTCCGCTATCCAACGGAAAGCCTTGGCGGGTGCATAGGGCAGGTGCTGGAAAAGGTTCATCGACGTGAGTTCGGCAATCTCGACCGTGGGCATGGTGTCCATCCATATGTCGGCAATCTCGGGCAGGAAGGTTTCGACAGGCTGGAGCAAACCGGCCAGTATCTTGCACTCGCGGATATCTTCCTTCCATAAGGCCTGAGCCAAAGTGTGATCCTTTTCATAGGCGGCAGCAATCCCCTTGATGCGGGGCAGCTCGACACCAAAGTTCAGCTTATAGACAAGCCCCTTCTCGCGCATGCTTTGCGACACAGCTCCGTTCATCGAAAGGCGGAGCTGGGTCTTGATATCTTTCAGTTGTTCGTGTAAATCCATCATTCAAATATATAGAAAATAACAATATAAGACTGTTTCTTTGGACACTTTAGGCACGAACGACACGAATTGTCACATCGGTTCGTCCGTGAAAATCCGTGGCATCCGTGCCTAAAGACAGGTATAGCGTACGTCAGGCCTTATTCGTTGACGTAAGGCAGGGTGGCGTAATCCTTACTATAACGGAGCATCTGCTCGGCATAGCCTTCGTCGTAGGTCACCTTCACGTCGGTGATGTTGCCTTCGGCATCGGTCACAGGCTCATACTTCGGATTGACAAAACCTTTGTAAGGAGCCAGGTTCAGTTTCTTGTAACGTTCGAGTACCTCGGCATGCAGTTCGGGATCGACCTTCACGGCATAGTTCTCGACCAGTTGGCGGGCACCTTCGAAGTCGCCTGTCGACTTGATGCGCTGGATTTCGGCCAGCAATTCGCCGAAGAGGGTGCGCACCTTGGCGTAGTCGTTCACTACCACGTAGGTCTTGCCGTCCTTCTTTTTCAATTCGACCACCTTGTCGGCCGCTCCCTTCTCGTACACCCAACGAGCGATGAGGGCACGGTTGCGCATGTGAGCTTCCTCAATCTGGTTACCCGGCTCGATGCGTACCAGCTGAGTCATCAGGCCGTTCATCAGGTAGGTATAGAACTGGGCCTTGTAGGCATCGGCATCAGGCAGAAGTCCCAACTCGACCAGCTTGGGATCGGCCACATAGTAGAGGCCGAACAAGTCAGCACGGGCTTCTTCGATAGTAGAGCCGTAAGCCTTCAGGGCATCGGGATCAACACCAGGAAGCAATTTGCCCGAACCGTGGCCGAGGCATTCGTGCAGGTCGGTATGAAGCTCGTCGGTCAGGTCGGCATACTTGTTGATATTATCCAGTTCGGCTTGGCTATAAACAAACTCTTCGTTGAAGCCATTGCCATGGGCAGCCTTGTTGTAGGCATCGGTAATGTTACCGATGGTCACCGACTTGGAGCCATGTTGGCTACGTATCCAGTTGGCATTAGGCAGGTTGATGCCGATGGCCGTGGCAGGATAGAGGTCGCCAGCCAAGATGGCGGCGGTGATAACCTTGGCCGAAACGCCTTTCACTTCTTCTTTCTTGAATTGCTTGTCCACGGGCGAATGGTCTTCGAACCACTGAGCATTGGCACTGATAGTTTCCGTACGACGAGTAGCCTCGAGGTCCTTGAAGTTGACAAGCGACTCCCAGCTGGCCTTCATACCCAGCGGATCGCCATAGCTTTCGGTAAAGCCGTTCACGAAATCCACGCGCGAATTCAGATCCTTCACCCACAGGATGGCATAATCGTCGAAGGTCTTCAGGTCGCCTGTTTCGTAGTACTCCACCAATTTGGCGATAACGGCTTTCTGTTCGGGTGTCTCGGCTACACCTTCGGCTTTCTTCAGCCAATAGACAATCTTCTCGAGTGCCTGACCGTAAAGTCCACCCACCTTCCATACCTTTTCTTGAACACGGCCGTTTTCCTTCACCAAACGACTGTTTAGTCCATAGGAAACGGGCGTTTCGTCCTTGGGATCCTTCAGGGCGTTGTAGAAGTCTTCGGCTTCCTTCTGCGTCACACCCTCATAGTAGTTGCAGGCGGAGGTGAGCACCAGGTCTTCGCCATCGGCCTGATTGACGCGCTTGGGCATCACGGCCGGGTCGAAAATGACAGGGAAAATCTCGTCACAGAATTGCTCCAGCGTCTGCCCTTCGACCAAAGGAAGCTCAGAAGCATCGACACTGGCCAAAGCCTGCTTGAAGAATTCGGGAGTGAAGCCCGGTACGAACTTCTCGCATCCGTAGTGATGATGAATGCCGTTAGAGAACCATACGCGCTTGAGGTAAACCTCCATTGCCTTGAAGTCGGCCGACTGTTTGTCGCCCTTATAACCTGTATAAACGGCCTCCAATGCCTTACGAATGCGAAGATTGTACTTACCATTCTGGTCAAAGAGAATATCCCGACCTTGCAAAGCGGCTTCTGTCAGATAATAAACCAGTTGTTTTTGCTGGAGTGAGAGTTCCTCAAATCCAGGTACGCGATAGCGTAAAATCTGTAAATCAGCAAATTGTTCCACGTTATAATCAAATTTTTCTGCCTCAGCAGTCGTTTGTTGAGAAGCGCCTCCACATGCCGTCAGCATAGACAAGGCAGCTACCATTGAAAAGAAATGCTTTTTCATATTATCAGCTTATTGGGATTACAAATAAAAAAGGAAGTATCCGGGGAGGGAAAATCCCCAGATATTTCCTTTCAATCTATCTCCTCTTCAGGAGTCGGATTATTTTTTCTTTTCCGCATGCTTCTTGCGGTAGCTGTTAGGAGTTTCGCCTACATTCTTATAAAAAGCGGCATAGAAAGACTGACGATTGGCAAAACCTACCATCGTACTGATTTCCTCCACATTCTTGTCGGCATACCGCTTGTCCTTCAGCAAATGCATAGCTTCTTTCACACGATATTCGTTCAAAAGACAGGAATAATTCATTCCGAAACGAGAATTGACTACAGCAGACAAGTAACGGGTATTGGTTTCCAACTCTTTGGCCAAATCTTTGGCAGAATAGTCACGATCTCTGTACTTTTTCTGCACAACAATGATATTAAGGATCTTGTCATACAGTTCGTCAGCCAACTCTGGACGGATCAATGCGCGATAAGCCGCATCTTTTTCTTTTTTCTCACGCAAATTATAGGGGCGTTTTTTCGGAGCCTCTTCTTGCGTTTTGTTTTCTAAATCACTCATCAAATAAACTGGTTAGGGGTTGTACATTAATTGCCTATTTTATAAGGCTTGACAAAAGTCTGTTTTTTTTTTGAAATATGCAAGAATTATGGTACTTTTTTTCAACGTCGAAAGGATAAAAAAAGTTGAATAAAGGAATAATTATTTAACACTTCCCTCCAAAATTGAAGAAAGCTTTTCCGAACATTCATGAGAAGAGAGAAGCGGATATTCAAATAATTGCTGTATTTTTGCCCAAGAAAAAAAGCAGACAGCAACTGATGAGCCCAATACAACAAGTACTTAAAACCTATTTTGGATATACCGATTTCCGTCCATTACAAGAGGAAATTATCAGCCACCTGCTACTGAATAAAGATGCACTGGTGCTGATGCCGACAGGTGGCGGGAAGTCTGTCTGCTACCAAGTGCCAGCCATCATTTGCAAAGGAACTGCCATTGTGGTATCACCACTCATTTCACTCATGAAAGACCAGGTAGAGAGTCTCCGAAACAATGGTATCGCCGCAGCAGCTCTGAACAGCAACAACGACGAAACGGAAAACCTACGCATTCGACGGGCCTGCATGGAAGGAAAACTAAAGTTACTCTACATCTCTCCCGAAAAGCTGGTGGCAGAAGCCAATTATTTCCTGCGCGACATACACGTTTCCTTCTTCGCCATTGACGAAGCACACTGCATCTCGCAATGGGGACATGACTTCCGCCCCGAATACACCCAACTTGGCATTTTACGTAGTCTCTTCCCACAAACACCCGTTATCGCCCTTACCGCTACGGCAGACAAGTTGACACGCGAAGACATTGTCAAGCAACTTCACCTGCGAGAGCCTCGTATCTTCCTTTCTTCATTTGACCGTCCTAACCTGAGCCTCACCGTCAAACGGGGATACCAATCGAAGGAAAAGAATAAAGCCATCCTTGAATTCATTGCCCAACATCGGGGAGAAAGTGGCATCATCTATTGCATGAGCCGAAAAAACACGGAAAACGTGGCACAAATGCTACAAAAAAACGGTATCCGAACCGCCATCTACCATGCAGGACTAGAAACCGAAAAGCGTAACCGTGCGCAAGACGACTTCATCAACGACCGCGTACAAGTGGTATGTGCCACCGTCGCCTTCGGCATGGGCATCGACAAGAGCAACGTGCGGTGGGTCATCCACTACAACCTGCCCAAGAGTATCGAGAGTTTCTATCAGGAAATAGGACGTGCAGGACGCGACGGCTTGCCGAGCGACACGCTGCTGTTCTACTCGATGGCCGACCTCATCATGCTAACCAAATTTGCAACCGAAAGTGGACAAAGTGAAATCAATCTGGAAAAACTCCAGCGCATGCAACAATATGCCGAGGCCGACATTTGCCGCCGACGCATCCTGCTGAACTACTTCGGCGAGCAACGAACACACGATTGCGGCAATTGCGACGTATGCAAAAATCCTCCTGAACGATTCGATGGTACCATCATCGTACAAAAAGCATTGAGTGCCATCGCCCGTACCAACCAGCAAGTAGGCACCCCGATGCTGGTAGACATCCTGCGCGGCAACCTGAATGCAGAACTGAAAGAAAAAGGTTATCACCAACTGAAAACCTATGGTGCCGGACGCGATATACCGGCCCGCGACTGGCAAGATTACCTGCTACAGATGTTGCAAATGGGATATTTCGAGGTGGCCTACAACGAAAGTAACCATCTGAAGATTACTCCAGCCGGAAGTGATGTGCTATTTGGCAGGGAAAAGGCACACCTGGTAGTGATACGTAGAGAAGATATATCGGCCACACGAGGAAGGAAAAAAAGAACATCTGCTCCCGTCATGCGCGAACTGTCTCTGGGCATGGAAAGCGGAGAAAGCACCGACCTCTTCGAAGCTCTTAGAAGCCTACGCAAACGACTGGCTGACGAAGAGGTACTGCCTGCTTACCTCGTCCTGTCCGACAAAGTTCTGCATCTGCTGGCCGTTCAACGACCAACCACGCTCGACGCTTTCGGCAACGTAAGCGGCATCAGCGACTATAAGAAAAAGAAATATGGGAAAGAGTTTGTAAAGCTCATCCGAAATTTTGTCTGATACCCTACTTTCCTATTTGCATTGATTCATCAACTCTCGTACCTCACTTTGAGGCACGCCCAACGATACTGCTTTTTCCAGATCGCGTTTAGCCAATGTTTTCTTCTTTAACATCAGATGTACACGACCACGCATCAGATAAGCTTCCGATTGACGAGGATCAAGGCGAATGGCCTCATCCAAATCCAGCAAGGCTTGGTCGGGCTTCAACATGTCAAGCTCCACACCGGCACGAGCCACACAAACAGTGGCCAATTCACCAGTGGTATAAGGTCTCGTTCCGCCTTTATCGGCCAGCATACCATCCAACACGACCAACGCTTCATCATAACGAACTTCCCTTTGACACAAAGTTGCCAGCCCCAAACGAGCGCTATAATTCTGTGGATCCACTTTCAGAAGCGTATCGTAATCAAGGCGAGCAAACTTGTAGTCACGTTGCTGCATATAAATATAGGCCCGCATCAATAATGCTTCAACATTGTGAGGCTCTAATTCAATAACCTGTGAATAATCAGCACGCGCCTTGTCATTCTGCCCCAGCTCAAGCGAAAGAGTAGCATGATTCATCAAAATAGGTACAGACATGGGAGCCATGTTCAAAGCCAATCGATAAGACTCCAAAGCCTGCTCATAGCGACGCTGGGTACGTTGAATGGTACCCAAATTGGAAAAGAGAAGGGCATTGCGCGGATTGGCTGGCTCCAGTTTCAAGGCCTGACGGATACACTTTTCTGCTAATTCAAGGCTATCTTGTTCTGTAGCGGCTACAGCACGTTCACACCATTCATCATAGGTTTGTGACAGAGCTGTAAGGCAAGAGACCAGAGTTAAAAAGATGGATAGGACGATTTTCCTCATATTTATTCTAATTAATATACTAATAACGATGCGCAATCAATACAATCCCGCCGACAAGTAGCGCTCGCCTGTATCGGGCAGGAGCACCACAATGCGTTTGCCTTGCAGATCGGAACGGGAAGCCAACGTGCACGCGGCATGGAGGGCAGCCCCCGAAGAAATGCCCGCCAACAGACCTTCGGTAGCAGCCAGTTCACGAGCGGCACGAAAGGCGTCGTCGTCGGCCACGGAAAGCACCTCGTCGATGACAGAAGCATCGTAATTGCCGGGCACGAAGTTGGCGCCGATGCCCTGCAGGCGATGCGGCCCCGCCTTACCGCCACTGAGTACAGGCGACGAAGCGGGCTCGACAGCTACCACGCGTACAGCAGCGTTATGCTTCTTCAACGCACGGGCC
>UMDC01012157.1_pt1 | contig 12801 bp, 10 predicted proteins | sample 1964391 | NCBI WGS metagenome assembly UMDC01 (sample SAMEA4835984, study PRJEB28245) | human gut metagenome | biome: gut microbiome; material: fecal sample | place: Denmark | collected 2008 | reverse complement strand
ACGCCAGTTGCCAACTTGGAGCCTGTACAGTTATCAGGCACCGTGGTGAGAAGGGCATCCCTGCATAATGCAGATATTATTGCAAATCTGGATTTGCACATCGGTGATATGGTTTATGTGGAAAAAGGAGGAGAGATAATCCCTAAAATTACGGGTGTAGATATAGCCTCCAGGCAATCAGATAGTACAAAAGTGCAGTTTATTACTACATGTCCGGAATGTGGGACTCCTTTGATTCGTTATGAAGGAGAAGCTGCCTATTATTGCCCGAATGATATTGCTTGTCCTCCTCAAATTAAAGGCCGTATTGAACATTTTATCAGCCGTCGGGCAATGAATATAGACAGTTTAGGCCCAGAAACAGTCGACCAATTCTATCAACATGGATTAATTAGGGACATAGCCGACCTTTATGATCTGCAAGCTGATGCTATTTGCCGTATGGAACGTATGGGAAAAAAATCTGCTGACAACATTATCAAGGGTATAGAGGATTCACGTAATGTTCCTTTTGAACGAGTGCTTTTTGCATTAGGCATACGCTTTGTTGGAGAAACGGTTGCAAAAAAACTGGCACGTGTATTCAAAAACATCGAGGAATTGTCTCATGCCACATTGGATACACTTATTCATGTTGATGAAATTGGAGAAAAGATTGCTAGAAGTGTAATTCTTTATTTCTCCAATGAAAATAACCGCTTACTTATCGAACGATTAAAAAGAGCCGGAGTGCAGATGAGCTTGTCCGAACAAACACTGCAAGGACAGACCGAGAAACTAAAAGGCATGTCCATTGTCATTAGCGGTGTATTTATTCATCATTCGCGTGATGAATATAAAGCGCTGATTGAACAACATGGAGGCAAAAACGTAGGTAGTATTTCTTCGAAGACTTCTTTTATACTGGCCGGAGATAATATGGGGCCTAGCAAATTGGAAAAAGCAAAGAAGCTGGGTATAAAAATTGTCAATGAAGATGATTTTTTGAAGCTCATAGAGTAAGTATTTTAGCGTTTTTAGTATTTTTGCGGTCAATTAAATACGGATTTATAATATATCTATGATACATCGGCAATTTAGAGGGATGGGGGTTGCATTGATAACTCCATTCAAAGAGGATGGGAGTGTGGATTATGCCGCCTTAATTCGTTTGGTAGATTACCTCCTGCAAAATGGAGCTGATTTCCTTTGTGTTTTAGGAACGACGGCTGAGACCCCCACTTTAACGACAGAAGAGAAAAATGAAATCAAGCATCTTGTCATAGAACGTGTTAATGGGCGTGTGCCTATATTGCTCGGTTGTGGAGGAAATAATACGCAAGCTATTATTGATTCCTTGAAGCAGGATGACTTTACGGGTGTTGATGCAATATTGTCTGTTGTTCCTTATTATAATAAGCCGTCTCAAGAAGGTATTTATCAGCACTATAAAGCAATAGCTACTGCAACAGATTTGCCCATCGTTCTTTACAACGTTCCAGGTCGTACAGGAGTAAATATGACTGCAGAAACGACCTTACGCATAGCCCGTGATTTTCCGAATGTGATTGCTATTAAGGAAGCTTCAGGGAACATTACGCAAATGGATGATATCATCAAGAATAAGCCTGATAACTTTGATGTTATATCCGGAGATGATGGTATAACTTTTCCTTTGATAACTTTAGGTGCAGTAGGGGTTATTTCCGTTATCGGAAATGCGTTTCCTCGTGAGTTCAGTAGAATGACGCGTCTGGCATTACAAGGGGATTATGCCAATGCTTTGACTATTCATCATAGATTTACAGAACTGTTTAATTTGTTATTTGTGGATGGGAATCCGGCAGGTGTAAAAGCCATGTTGAACGCTATGGGATTTATTGAAAATCGGTTACGTCTGCCATTGGTACCTACACGTATTACGACCTATGAGAAGATGCGACAGATTTTACAGACATTGAATATTAAATATTGAAAGGGAAAAGGGATCTTAGAACATAAATTACAGTTCTCCATCTGATAAAATATTGGCACTTGCTTGCAGGCAGAGTGTAAGGCACTCCGGCCTACAGGCAAGTGTTGTTTTATGGAGAACTATCCGATGTACAATGTCCAATCGCCCACTTTTTATTATGGTTTTTGCTTCATTGTATCATTTGCTGAAAATGTTTATCTTTGTGGCAAGTATCACTTAAAAACATTTGTATGGGATTATTCAATTTTTTCTCTAAAGAAAAGAAAGAAACCTTAGATAAAGGTCTGGAGAAGACAAAGGAAAGCGTATTCTCGAAAATCGCGCGCGCTGTGGCTGGCAAATCAAAGGTCGACGATGAAGTGTTAGACAATCTGGAAGAGGTGTTGGTAACTTCTGACGTTGGTGTTGAAACAACCTTAAAGATTATCAAGCGTATTGAGGAGCGTGTAGCACGTGACAAATATGTAACCACGGAAGAGCTCAATAAGATATTGAAAGAAGAAATCGCAGCGTTATTGACCGAGAATAATGCTGTTGATGCTGTGAATTTTGATATTCCAATCGATAAAAAGCCGTATGTTATTATGGTAGTAGGTGTCAATGGCGTCGGTAAGACAACCACTATTGGCAAATTGGCTTATCAGTTCAAGAAAGCTGGGAAATCTGTGTATCTAGGTGCAGCGGATACTTTCCGTGCCGCTGCTGTAGAGCAATTGGTTATTTGGGGAGATCGCGTCGGTGTACCTGTTATCAAGCAGAAAATGGGGGCCGATCCGGCTTCTGTCGCATTTGATACCTTAAGTTCTGCTGTAGCAAATAATGCAGATGTTGTAATTATTGATACAGCCGGACGATTGCACAATAAAGTTGGCTTGATGAACGAGTTGACGAAGATTAAGAATGTAATGAAAAAAGTCATTCCTGATGCTCCGGCTGAAGTCTTATTGGTGCTGGATGGTTCTACTGGTCAAAATGCCTTTGAACAAGCAAAACAGTTCACGTTAGCAACAGAAGTAACTGCTATGGCCATTACTAAATTGGACGGTACAGCCAAAGGAGGTGTCGTTATAGGTATATCAGACCAATTCAAGATACCTGTGAAATATATAGGTTTAGGAGAAGGAATGGAAGACTTACAGTTATTTAATCGAATGGAGTTTGTTGATTCGCTATTTGGAAGTAATAAATGAGAAAAAATACGATAGATATCATCACCCTCGGGTGTTCAAAGAATCTTGTAGATTCAGAAAAGTTATTGCGGCAGTTGCGTGCCAACGGTTATAAGGTTACTCATGATTCGGAGCATCCGACTGGTGAAATCGCCGTAATAAATACTTGCGGTTTTATAGGGGATGCTAAAGAAGAATCCATCAATACGATTTTGGAGTTTTGTGAAGCGAAGGAAGAGGGCCGATTGCGTCATCTCTATGTGATGGGATGTCTTTCGGAACGGTATTTGAAGGAGCTACAAGTAGAAATACCTCAAGTCGACAAGTTTTATGGTAAATTTAATTGGACAGAATTACTGCAAGATCTAGGTAAGGCGTATCATCCAGAACTTCAGCAGGAACGTACCTTAACTACACCTGGTCATTATGCTTACCTGAAAATATCAGAAGGCTGTGATAGGCAATGCGCTTATTGTGCCATCCCAATTATTACTGGTCATCATGTATCACGCCCAATAGAAGATATCATAGAAGAAGTTAAATGGTTGGTATCACAGGGCGTTAAAGAATTTCAAGTGATTGCTCAGGAACTGACATACTATGGTGTAGACTTATATAAAGAACAAAAAATAGCAGAGCTGGTTGAACGCATGGCCGAAGTTGATGGGGTCGAATGGATACGTTTACATTATGCCTATCCTTCTCATTTCCCCGACGACCTATTTCGTGTGATGCGTGAGCACAAAAATGTTTGTAAGTACATGGATATTGCCTTACAACATATTAGTACGCCTGTTTTAGCTCGTATGCGCCGACATGTTAATAAGGAAGAGACTTATCAACTCATTGAACGGTTTCGCCGGGAAGTCCCAGGGATTCATTTACGTACGACTTTAATGGTTGGATTTCCTGGAGAAACTGAAGATGATTTTGAGGAATTGAAAAGATTTGTCCGTGATGTTCGGTTTGACCGAATGGGAGCATTTGCCTATTCAGAGGAAGAGGGGACGTATGCAGGAGAGCATTATGAGGATGATGTGCCTGAGAATGTCAAACGTCAACGTTTGGATGAACTCATGGCTATACAAGAGGATATATCAGCTGAATTAGGAGCTGCAAAAATCGGTCAAATATTTAAAGTTATTATAGATCGTATCGAGGGAGATTATTTTGTCGGACGAACAGAATATGATTCCCCTGAGGTGGATCCGGAAGTTCTCATAGCTCTTGAGAACAAAGAGCTACGAATAGGTGACTTTTACCAGGTTAAAATAACCTCAGCTGATGATTTTGATCTCTATGGAACAGTCGTAGAGTGACCTCTTTAAAAAATGAACAAAGATAACTAGCTAATTAATCAAAAAGAATGCAATAATTGGGGTACAATCCGGTCTCGGATTGCACCCTCTTATGCGAGGTCCGGGTTGGTAAAAGCATTAGATAGGGTTTTAAGACTTTCTTACGTTTATATGGTTGGATTGCAAATACTTTTAAAATCTAGTATTTGAGAAACTTTTTTAGTAAAAATTAGTTGTCCCTGTTAATTATAAGCTATACTTTTGGACAACCCTAACAAGAGCAACAGGCTCTTGACAGGAATTGAAAACTTAAGACTAATAGAACACTAAAACAAAAAAGAATTATGGCTGAAGCAATTGATATTCGTGAATTAAATGAGCGAATCGAAAAACAAAGTGCCTTTGTTACAAATTTGGTGACAGGAATGGATCAGGTGATTGTTGGGCAAAAGCACTTGGTAGAATCACTGTTAATTGGCTTGTTATCTGACGGACATATTTTGTTGGAAGGCGTTCCTGGATTAGCAAAAACTTTGGCTATTAAAACATTGGCATCTTTGATTGATGCAAAATATAGCCGTATACAGTTTACTCCGGACTTGTTGCCTGCCGATGTGGTAGGTACCATGATATACAGTCAAAAAGAAGAGCGTTTCCTTGTTAATAAGGGACCGGTATTTGCGAACTTTGTCTTAGCTGATGAAATCAACCGTGCACCGGCAAAAGTCCAAAGTGCTCTGTTGGAGGCGATGCAGGAACGTCAGGTTACTTTAGGTAAAGAGACTTTTCAATTGCCAGAACCCTTCCTGGTACTTGCCACACAAAACCCCATAGAACAAGAAGGTACTTATCCTCTTCCGGAAGCACAAGTCGACCGTTTCATGCTGAAGGTTGTGATCGATTATCCTAAATTGGAAGAGGAAAAGAAGATTATCCGCCAAAACATTTCAGGGGAAAAGATTACGGTACGCCCTATCTTACGCAGCGAAGACATTTTGGAAGCACGCAACATTGTACGTCAAGTTTATATGGATGAAAAGATCGAGCAATATATTGCCGATATCGTTTTTGCAACCCGTTATCCGGATAAATACGATTTGAAGGAATTGAAGGATATGATTGCGTTTGGAGGCTCGCCGCGTGCATCTATCAACTTGGCATTGTCAGCACGTGCTTATGCATTTATCAAACGCAGAGGTTATGTGATTCCGGAAGATGTACGTGCGGTTGCCCATGATGTATTGAGGCATCGTATAGGCTTAACTTATGAAGCTGAAGCGGGAAACGTTACATCTGAAGAAATCATCAGCAAGATATTGAACCGAGTTGAGGTACCCTAATCAGATACTTAAAAATAATGGAGACAAACGAACTTTTAAAGCGGGTTCGCCAGATTGAGATAAAGACTCGCGGGCTATCTAGCAATATTTTTGCCGGACAATATCACACTGCGTTCAAAGGTAGAGGTATGGCTTTTTCGGAAGTTCGTGAGTATCAGTATGGCGATGATGTGCGAGACATTGATTGGAATGTGACAGCCCGTTTCCACAAGCCCTACATCAAGGTATTTGAAGAAGAGCGAGAGTTGACTGTGATGTTGTTAGTGGATGTCTCAGGAAGCTTGGATTTCGGAACAATCAAACAGATGAAACGTGATATGGTAACTGAGATTGCTGCAACATTGGCATTCTCAGCTATTCAAAATAACGATAAAATCGGTGTCATTTTTTTCTCAGATCGAATAGAGAAATTCATTCCACCTAAAAAAGGGCGTAAACATATTCTCTATATCATCCGTGAGCTTATCGACTTTCAGCCGAAAAGTAGACGCACTAACTTGAAAGAGGGGGTCGAGTATCTGACGAATGTCATAAAGAAGCGCTGCACAGCTTTTATATTAAGTGACTTCATCACAAATGATGATTTTCGCAATGCCTTGGTCGTTGCAAATCGTAAACATGATGTCGTTGCCATACAAGTCTACGATCGACGAATTGAAGACTTACCCGATGTGGGCTTGATGAAAGTACGGGATGCAGAGACGGGACACATGCAGTATATTGACACTTCTTCTAAAGCTTTAAGAAAAGCACACCATGATTGGTGGATATCAAAGCAAACAACTTTGCACGAGATATTTACAAAAAGTAAGGTAGACTCTGTATCCATACGTACGGATCAGGATTACGTGAAATCATTATTAAACTTGTTTGCAAAACGTTGCTGACATGAATAGACTAGTTCTACATAAGAGATTGAAAGAAGCCTTTTGGGGAATTTTGGTTATGCTTTTGCCCTTATCGGTTAAAGCACAAAATGTAACCGTAGAGGCTTCAATTGATTCGATGCAAATACTTATTGGTGAACAGACAAAAGTTAGACTCGAAGTGAGTCTTGATGCTCATCAGAAAATGGTTTTACCGGTCATACGGGATACTTTAGTACATGGGATAGAGGTGCTTGATATTGCTAAACCGGATACGCAATACCTTAATAATAAACAGCGTTTACTCGTAACGCAGGAATATCTGGTAACCTCTTTCGATTCAGCATTCTACTACATACCTCCGTTTGTAGTAGCTGTTGACGGAAAACCGTATCAATCAAAGAGTTTGGCATTAAAAGTACTTACGCTGCCTGTACCTATTGATGAAGCTCATCCGGAACAGTTCTTCGGACCGAAAGGGATTATGGAAGCTCCTTTTGTATGGAGTGATTGGGCTTTAGTTATTTGGCTGTCCCTCTTTGTCATACCTCTTGTTATCTTGGTAGTTTATCTGGTTATACGCTATAAGGATAATAAGCCTATCCTACGTACCATCAAGGTTGAACCTAAATTGCCACCACATCAACAGGCTTTGAACGAAATTGAACGAATTAAGGCTGATAAGAGTTGGCGGCAAAGCGGAGAATCAAAAGCTTATTATACAGAACTGACTGATACTATCCGTACTTATATTAAGGAAAGATTTGGATTCAATGCCTTGGAGATGACTTCTTCGGAAATAATTGATCGTCTGCTTCAAGAAAAGGATCAGAAGCTTATCGACGAACTGAAAGGCCTATTTGAAACAGCTGATCTCGTCAAGTTTGCCAAACATCATCCCTTGATGAATGAGAATGATATGAACCTGATCAATGCCATTGATTTTATTAATCAGACTAAGATTGAGCAAGATCCGAATGCCAAGCCTATCCCTACAGAGATTACGGTAGAAGAGAAACGCTCTCGATATGCCAAGATTGCATTGTTGTCTTCCATTATCATATTGGTTGTTGCCATTGTAGGTATGCTGGTAGTGGTGATTCGTGATATTTATAATTTATGCTTTTAATTTAGAAGGACATGACTTTTGCGAATATAGAATATCTGTTTCTGCTTCTCTTACTTATACCTTATATATTATGGTACATTCTGTCTAAAGGGAAGACGTCGCCGACACTTCAAGTGTCAGACACCCACATGTATGCTTCTGCGCCGAAAAGTTATAAAGTTTATCTTCTACATGCACCGTTCCTGTTGCGTTTACTTTCATTTACGATGTTAGTAATCATATTGGCACGTCCACAAACTACTGATAACTGGCAAAATACTGAAGTGGAAGGTATTGATATTATGTTGGCAGTCGATGTTTCAACCAGTATGTTGGCCGAGGACTTAAAACCTAATCGGTTGGAAGCTGCGAAAGAAGTTGCGTCGCAATTCATCAATGGACGTCCTAATGATAATATTGGCTTGACGATATTTGCAGGCGAAAGCTTTACACAGTGCCCACTTACTATAGATCATGCTGTTTTATTAAATTTGTTTCAAAACATAAAGTGCGATATTGCTCAACGAGGACTTATATCTGATGGAACTGCAATAGGAATGGGAATAGCTAATGCCGTATCTCGTTTGAAAGACAGTAAAGCAAAGTCTAAGGTTATCATCCTTCTGACTGATGGAACCAACAATGCCGGAGATATTTCACCTCTGACGGCAGCAGAAATAGCCAAGAGCTTCGGGATTCGTATCTATACGATTGGCGTAGGAACAAATGGAACAGCTCCCTATCCTGTACCGACTTATGCAGGCGTGCAGTATATGCAGGTTCCTGTTGAGATTGATGAACAGACTCTAACGCAGATAGCAGGAACAACCAATGGAAATTATTTCCGTGCTGGTAGTAATGCTAAATTAGAGGAAGTATATCAAGAGATTGATAAGTTGGAAAAGACAAAATTGAATGTCAAGGAGTTTAGTAAACGGGAAGATGACTATCAGCTGTTTGCGTGGATATTGGTTGTATCTATTTTGCTGGAGGTCATTCTTCGCAATTCTATCTTAAAACGAATACCTTAAAATCGATTAAAAGGAGAACTGATTATGTTTCGATTTGCAGATCCTAACGTCCTGTATTTATTGATAATATTGCCATTTGTGGCTATATTCTATTTCTATTCAAACTATCGCCGTACTAAACGATTGCGTAAATATGGTGATCCGGAGCTTTTGAGTATGTTAATGCCCGAAGCTTCTGCGCATCGACCGGTCTTTAAGTTCTGGGTACTGTGGATTGCTTTAGGACTTTCCATAGTCATGTTGGCTAGGCCCCAATTCGGCACGAGACTGGAAAAGGTGAAGCGAAGTGGCATTGAAACGATTATTGCCCTTGATATTTCAAACTCCATGCTGGCTGAAGATGTTGTCCCGAGTCGCTTGGAAAAAGCAAAAAGCCTGATATCACGTCTGGTAAGTAATTTTAATGATGATAAGGTAGGATTAATTGTTTTCGCTGGAGATGCTTTCACCCAACTGCCTATCACAAGTGATTATATCTCGGCCAAGATGTTTTTGGAATCAATAACGCCTTCGTTAATCAGCAGCCAAGGCACCAACATCGGCGAAGCGATACGACTAGCCATAAAGAGCTTTACTCCCCAAGAGAAAGTTGGAAGAGCCATTATTGTCATAACGGATGGTGAGAACCATGAAGGTGGGGCTGTAGAAGCTGCGAAAGAAGCTGCATCCAAAGGGATGAAAGTCTTTGTGCTGGGTATAGGCTCTCCTGATGGTTCACCGATACCTTTGGAAGGAAGTAATGACTATCGGAAAGACAACCAAGGAAATGTTATCGTAACTCGGCTAAATGAACAAATGTGCCGGGAAGTAGCGCAGGCAGGCAATGGGGTTTATATTCGAGTAGATAATTCCAGTTCTGCACAGTCATTATTGCAAAAGGAAATAGATAAGCTGACAAAGAGCGATTTGGAAAGTACAGTCTATTCGAACTATAATGAACAGTTCCCGGCTTTAGCATGGATTATTATAGTACTTCTCATCATTGAAGTGGTGGTACTTGATAAGAAGAATCCTCTATTTAAGAATATCAAACTATTTCGTTGACAGAGATATGGATATTAAGGATATGAAACATATAAAATACATTGGAATCTTCCTGCTGGTCATCTGCTCGTCGACTAGTGTGATGGCACAGAAAAGCGAACGCGACCACATCCGTCGTGGCAACAAACTGTACAATGACAGCTTATTTGTCAAGGCAGAAGTGGAATACCGAAAGGCATTGGATGCAAATCCAAAATCTACAGAAGCTTTATATAACTTGGGGAATGCTTTGCTCATGCAGCAGAAAGCGCAAGAGGCTATGAAGCAATATGAGACAGCATCCAAGATTGAGACCAATAAAACCAAATTGGCAAAAATCTATCATAATGCCGGTGTTATTTTGCAGTCTGGTAAACAGTATCCTCAATGTATCGAAGCCTATAAACAATCGTTGCGTAATAATCCGGCGGATAATGAGACTCGCTACAATCTGGCCTTGGCTCAAAAGATGTTGAAAGATCAACAGCAGAACCAAAAGCAGGACCAACAACAGGATAAAAATGGCCAGGACCAAAAGGAAGATAAGCAGAAGCAACAAGAACAGAAACAAGACAAACAGAATCAGGACCAGAAGCAGCAGGACAACAAGAATCAACAGCAGCAAGAAAACAAAGACCAAATGTCAAAAGAGAATGCTGAACAATTGTTGAATGCAGTCATGCAGGATGAAAAGAATGTGCAGGAAAAGGTAAAGAAGAACCTTCAAATGCGAGGTAAGAAATATGATAAAGATTGGTAATTATATAATTAAGTAATAGCGAAATGAAAAAAATAGTCTTCCTTGTAATGCTATGGATGGTGAGCATCGGTACGACGTGGGCTGATAATGTAGAGTTCACGACCCATGCGCCGGATGTAGTGGTGAATGGTGAACAGTTCCGACTCACGTTTACTGTAAATACGATGAACGTGAAGGAATTCAGAGCACCTTCTATCACTAACTTCGATGTACTGATGGGACCTAGCCGCTCACAACAAACTAGCGCACAAATCATCAATGGTAATATGTCTTCCTCAAGCTCTATTACCTACACTTATGTATTGGCTGCTACAAAGGAAGGGACTTTTAACATCCCTGGTGCATCAATCAAAGTAGACGGGAAGGAGTATAAATCCAATTCTGTCACAGTTAAAGTATTACCTCCGGATCAAAGTAATGGAATTGGAGGGAATGGAAGAGGGAACTCCAATTCTCAACGGGGGACGTCAGTTTCTCAAAATATATCCAACAACGACCTGTTTATGACGGCTACGGTTAGCAAATCAAAGGTACATGAACAGGAAGCCGTTTTATTGACTTATAAGATTTATACGACTCTTAATCTGACAGAGCTTCAAGGAGGGAAAATGCCGGACTTGAAGGGTTTTCATACCCAAGAGGTTCCATTGCCACGAAACAAAACATTCTCGCTTGAGCACTATCGGGGGCGTAATTACAAAACCATTGTATGGAGTCAATATGTTCTCTTTCCGCAACAGATAGGAAAGTTAGAGGTTCCATCTATAACTTACACAGGTGTTATCGAACAACCTAATCGAAACATCGATCCCTTTGATGCCTTCTTTAATGGTAGTTCAGCGTATGTTTCTGTTCGCAAACCAGTTGTCACTCCGAAAGTCAGCATTGAAGTGCTTCCTTTGCCTGACAATAAACCGGCATCATTTGGTGGAGCTGTCGGCAATTTTTCACTCACATCATCCATCAATTCCAAGAATGTAAAGACTGGAGATGCTGTGACAGTAAAGATAGTCCTGTCTGGTACAGGAAATATGAAACTCATCGATACTCCGGAAGTCAAATTCCCTTCAGACTTTGAGATTTATGATCCGAAGATAGATAACAAATTTTCATTGACCCAATCAGGCTTGAGTGGAAATAAGGTGTTTGAGTACCTTGCTATACCTCGTCATCCGGGAAAATATACTATACCGGCTGTTGAATTCTCTTATTTTGATTTGAAAACCAACAGTTACAAGACCTTGACAACAGAAGCCTATGAACTCAATGTTGAGAAGGGTAAGGGAGATGCCAGTCAGGTACTTGCGGATTTTACAAATAAGGAAGACATCAAGCGCTTGGGAAAAGACATTCTTTATATTAAGCTGGGTGACACGACATTCAAACAGCGAGGTGACTTTTTCTTTGGCTCTATGGCTTATTACCTGTGGTACATTATTCCATTGGCATTGTTTATTGCTCTCATTATTCTGGGGCGGAAACAAGCATTGGAAAATGCAAACACAGCAAAGATCCGTACGAAGAAGGCCAATAAGATGGCTGTGAAACGGATGAAACTGGCTGGTTCTCTAATGAACCAAGGCAAGAAAAACGAGTTTTATGATGAGGTACTGAAAGCGCTATGGGGCTACATTAGCGATAAGCTTAATATCCCAGTATCAGAGTTGTCGAAAGATAATATCGATTCAGAACTAAAACGGGCAGCGGTATCAGATGAACTGATTAAGGAATTTATGGATACACTGAACGACTGTGAATTTGCTCGTTACGCTCCAGGAGATGAGAGTGAAGCGATGGATAAAGTATATTCCTCTGCAGTAACTATCATTAGTAAAATAGAAGACAGTTTCAAACATTAAATCGATAGAACCTATATATGAGAAATATTATTTATATGGCTATTCTTCTTTGTCTGCCTGTGATTTCTTTACAGGCACAAGAACAGTCATCTGAAAAGGCACAGACAGACTCGACTCAAATAGAGGCATCTGTTCCAGCTGAGAAATCTGCATTTGATCAGAATGTGACAAAAGCACTGGCTGACAGCGCTTATGCAAAGCAAGACTATATTTCGGCAATCGGGCTTTATGAGCAGCTTTTAGCACAACAAGGCGAATCGGCAGATATCTATTATAACTTGGGCAACAGCTATTATAAACATAAGGACATAGCACATGCTGTGCTAAACTATGAACGTGCCCACTTGCTCAATCCGGGAGACAGCGACATACGTTTTAACCTGGAGATGGCGC
>UMDC01004550.1_pt1 | contig 12813 bp, 10 predicted proteins | sample 1964391 | NCBI WGS metagenome assembly UMDC01 (sample SAMEA4835984, study PRJEB28245) | human gut metagenome | biome: gut microbiome; material: fecal sample | place: Denmark | collected 2008 | reverse complement strand
TGAAAGAAAGATGAATTTGTGTATAATGTAAATGTTAATAAGGAGTCGTTTGTTGTGGAAGATATTGTAGGAAAGAAAATCTTAATACATGGATATAAACATAATGGTAAAATACATAGATGTTGGTCAAAGGGACTTGTTTTACAAGAAACGGATGATCATTACATTGTTATTAATAATCGGACATTGGTGACAGAATCAGATGGCAGAATGTGGCATACACGTGAACCTGCTATTTGGTATATGCCCAAACATAAATGGTACAATGTAATTTGTATGATTAGAAAAACAGGAGTGTATTATTATTGTAATATTGCTTCACCAACTTTATATGATGGAGAGGCTTTAAAATATATTGATTATGATTTAGATTTAAAAGTATTTCCAGATGGAAACTATCGCATTTTAGATCAAGAAGAATATCGTCAACATGCTCGTGAAATGGGCTATAGTGATGAATTAGACAAAATTTTAAAGAAACAACTAGATGTTTTGATTGATTTAGCGGTAAAAAAGGGAGGACCATTTGATCAGAATTTTACTAAGAAATGGTATGGTTTTTATCAAGATTTAAAAGAGGGTTATTATGGAAAAAGTGATTACTATAAATAATAGAGATGAAACATTAGCTTTTGGTGAATATTTAGGAAAATTACTAAAACCGCATATGTTATTGACACTTAATGGTGATTTGGGTGCAGGCAAAACAACCTTTACTAAAGGAATAGGAAAGGGTTTAGGAATTAAAAGAATTATTAATTCACCAACTTTTACAATTTTAAAACAATATCAAGGAAATTATCAATTATCTCATTTTGATGCTTATCGCTTAGAAGGACAAAGTGAAGATTTAGGCTTTGAAGAAATTTTTGATAGTGATGATATTTGTGTGGTTGAATGGCCAGAATTTTTAGAAGATATTTTACCTCAAGAACGTTTAGCAATGACGATAAAAAGAATCGATGATGATCATAGAAAATTTATTTTAAAACCAATTGGTAAAAAATACGAAGAACTTGTAAAGGAGATTGAATATGAAAACAATTGTCATGGATAGTGCTAATAAGTATTTAGTAGTAGCTTTATATGAAAATCAAAAATGTTTAGCTTCTTTACAAGAAGAAGGAAATCGAAAGCAATCTGAGTATGCAATCGTTTATTTACAAAAATTATTACAAGAAAATCATTTAAAAATGAGCGATTTTGATGAAATGGTCATTACTATTGGACCGGGTTCTTATACCGGTGTACGTGTTGCTTTAACGATTGCGAAAACATTAAATGCAACGATGAATATTAAGGTAAAAACTGTTTCTTCTTTAAAGGCGATGGCAGGAATGAAAAAAGCTATTTCTATTTTAGATGCAAGAAGCCATAAATTATTTCTAGGAATTTACAATGAAGGAAAGGTTATTGTTGATGATTGTTTAATAAATATTGATGAATTTGAAAATTATCAAAAACAATATACTGATTATGAAATTGTTGGTGATACACATTTAGTAGGAATACCTGAAAAAGAAGTGGATCTTGCCAAGCATATTTATACACTTTCTACTTTAGAAAAAGAAATAGAAAATGTTGATGGTCTTGTTCCAAGATATATTAAGGAAGTTGAGGCTAAAAAAATATGTCAATAAGAGAAATGAAAGTTGATGATTTAAAAAGAATTGTAGAATTAGAAAAAGATCTTTTTTTATCACCATGGAATGAAGAAGATTTTATACATGAATTAAAAGAAAACCCTATGGCGGGTTATTATATTCTTGAAAAAGAAAATCAAATTATTGGATACATAGGATTATGGTTTTTAGGTGATCAATGTCAAATTACAACAATTGCGACGGATCGACATTTTCAAGGACAAGGGTATGCAAGCCAACTGATGGAATACGCTCTTGAAAAAAGTGAAGAATTACATTATCAAAATGTTAATTTAGAAGTACGTGTTTCAAATGTAAAAGCAATTGCTTTATATCAAAAATTTGGGTTTAAAAATGTTGCTGTTAGAAAAAGATACTATAGCAATGGTGAAGATGCGTATTTAATGATCAAGGAATTGGAGGGATAGAGATGTCATTATTACTAGCAATTGAATCAAGTTGTGATGAAATGGCGATGGCTGTCTTAAAAGATCAAAGAGAATTTTTAAGTAGTGTCGTGGCAAGTCAAATCGACATACATGCAATGTATGGTGGTGTTGTCCCTGAAATTGCCAGCCGTAAGCATGTTGAATGTGTATCTGTTGTTTTAAAAGAAACGTTAAAACAAGCAAATATAAAAATGGAAGACCTTGATGCTATTTGTGTAACAAAAGGTCCAGGACTTGTTGGCTCTTTACATATTGGTTTACAAGTTGCTAAAACACTTTCTTTGGCTTATGATAAACCATTAATTGGGGTTCACCATATTGCAGGGCATATTTATGCAAATAATTATGAAAAAGATATTGTTTATCCAGCACTATGTCTTGTAGTCAGTGGTGGGCATACAGAGCTTGTTTTGATGAAACATCCTTATTCTTTTGAAGTGATTGGTGAAACTTTAGATGATGCTGTTGGAGAAGCATATGATAAAGTGGGAAGAGTTTTAAATCTTCCTTATCCTGGAGGACCGGTTTTAGATAAGATGGCTCATTTAGGAAAGGCAAGTTATCATTTACCTAAACCATTAGATGATGATAGTTATAATTTTAGTTTTAGTGGTTTAAAATCAGCAGTAATCAATTTAGCACATAATCATAGACAAAAAGGTTTAGAAATCAATCAAAATGATTTAGCAACGTCTTTTCAAAATGTTGTTGTTGATGTCTTGGTCGATAAAACGATTCGAGCGGCTAAAGAATATGGTGTTAAAGAAATTATGTTAGCTGGTGGGGTTTCTGCTAATAGGGGTTTAAGAGAAAAGATGAAAGAGCAAGTTGCCATGTTAGAAGACGTACAATTGTCTCTTCCACCAATGAAATGTTGTACAGATAATGCAATGATGATTGCTTTAGCAGGAAAAGTTATGTATGATAATAATAAGTTTAGTGATTTATCGCTTGGCATTAAACCACATCTTGATTTAGAATTAGAATCAATAGGAGGGGATTAGTGTGGAGAAAAAAATATCAAAAGCGACAATGTCCCGTTTTCCTGTTTATTTAAAAGCGCTTAGAAAAATGCAACATGAAGGAAAAGAAACATGTTTATCGAGTGAATTGTTTGAAATTACAGGAATACAAGATACAACAATTAGGCGTGATTTTACATATTTATCAAAAACGGATAATTTTGGTAGACGTGGAAGAGGCTATGATGTTAAACATCTTATAGATGGTTTAAGTGAAGTTTTAGGTTTACGATTAGATGAACCTATTATTTTAATTGGGGTTGGCAATTTAGGAAGTGCCATTTTAAAATATAATCGTTGGCAATATACAGTAGGTAAGATTGTTTGTGGTTATGATATGGATAAAAATAAAGAAGGGGAAAGATTTGGTGTGAAAATTTGTCATATTGACAAGTTGGAAGAAACTTTTCCAAGTGATTGTAAAATTGCTATTTTGGCGATTTCAGAAAATGTTCAAGAAACAGTGGATCGTTTAATGAAATTAGGCATTAAAGGAATTGTAGATTTTACGCATAGTCATTTTATGGTTCAAGAAGGCGTTGAAGTCCAAACAGTAGATGTTGTGGTAGCTATTCAAGAATTAGTAATTAAAATGAAATCAAATGATCAAGAATAGGGAGAGAAAAATGTTTGAATTTATTACAGTAAGAGAATTATATGAATTATATATCAATGATAGAGACCAATTAGATGGTATTGAATATGTTGAATTACAAGGATGGATCCGTACAAATAGAAATAGTGGGAAAGTCGGATTTTTAGCTTTAAATGATGGAACATATTTTAAAAATGTACAAGTTGTTTATTTAGATGAAATTATTGATAATTATGAAGAAGCTTCTCATATTTCTACAGGAAGTGCTGTTAAAGTAACTGGTAAATTAAAATTAACACCAGATGGAAAACAACCTTTTGAAATTGAAGCAACACATTTAGTGGTTGAAGGAACTTGTGATGAAGATTTCCCATTACAAAAGAAAAGACATTCTTTTGAATACATGAGAGAAATTCCTCACTTAAGACCAAGAGCAAATACTTTTTATGCAATCTTTAGATTAAGATCTGTTTTATCAATGGCTATTCATGAATTCTTCCAAAACCAAGGATTCGTTTATGTCCATACACCAATCATTACTTCAAATGATGGTGAAGGTGCTGGAGAAATGTTTAGAGCAACAACAATCGATAATACAGAATTTGATAAAGATTTCTTTGGAAAAGAAGCTTATCTTACAGTTACAGGACAATTACATGTTGAAGCTTTTGCTTTAACATATCGTGATGTTTATACATTTGGACCTGCCTTTAGAGCGGAAAATTCAAATACTTCAAGACATGCTAGTGAATTCTGGATGATTGAACCTGAAATTGCTTTTGCTGACTTAGAAGATGATATGGATTTAATTGAAGATATGGTTAAATACTGTATTGATTATGTCTTAGATAATGCACCAGAAGAAATGAAATTCTTTGAAAGCATGATTGATAAAGAATGTATCAAACGTATCAAAGCAGTTAGAGATAGTGATTTTAAACGTATGACTTATACAGAAGCAATCGATTATTTATTAAAAGCAGATGTTAAATTTGAAAATAAAGTAGAATGGGGTATGGATTTAAATTCAGAACACGAACGTTATATCTGTGAAAAAATTGTTGGTGGACCAGTATTTTTAACAGATTACCCTAAAGAAATCAAAGCATTCTATATGCGTTTAAATGATGATGGTAAAACAGTAGCTGCTTGTGATTTACTTGTTCCAGGAATTGGTGAACTTGTTGGTGGATCACAACGTGAAGAAAGATATGATGTCTTAGAAAAAATTATGGATGAAAAAGGAATGGCCAAAGAAGGATTACAATGGTACATGGATCTACGTCGTTTTGGTGGATGTAAACATGCTGGATTTGGTTTAGGATTCGATCGTTTCTTAATGTATTTAACAGGTATGCAAAATATTAGAGATGTTGAACCATTCCCAAGAACTCCAAGAAATTTAAAATTCTAAAAGCCTATTCGTTAGGCTTTTTTTTGTGTATAATATGTGGGAGGTGACACACATGAATGAATATGATTTGATGAATCTCTATTTTAATTTTATTTTTAAAGACGGTAATAAGTCATTTAGGAATGTGTATGCAAGTTACGAACAACTTGGAGAATTTAAAAATTGGTTAACAAAACAAAATATAAAATTTCCATTTGTACATCAAATTCAAAAAAATGAATGTGAGTTACTTTTTAGAAGTAAAAACTTTGAAACCTATGATACGGCTTTTAAAACAAGTTATGCACATGATTTTCATAAATATATAGCAAAGGAAAAAGAAAAATATCAAGTCATTTTATTATCGGGAATCGATCAGCAATTCTTGGAAAATTTTGATAATAGTTATAATCATGATTTGATGCGCGTTTTTTGTATAAAAAAGGCATTGAAAGAAGATATCTCTTTATATGGACCTTTTCATCTGTTTTTAAATGCTCTTTATCAAATAGATCGTTGGCCTGGTGTTTTTATATTTAAAGGAGAGCAAAGTATTTTTTATCCTGTAAAAAACATAGAGGAAGTAAAAGAATGTTTTAGACTAATAGAAACAAATAAGATTTTTGAAAAGAAATGTCAAACAAATGAAGATCAATATTTTATACAACTAAGTGATCTTCATTTAGGAACAAAGAAAACAGACAATGGACTTATTGTATTACAAGATAGTCTAGATGAACTTTATCATATGCTTCCTCATGATCATCAACTTAAATTTTTGATTACGGGTGATCTAATGAATTCGCCTAATCGTAAAAATATGTATGCAGCCTCTCATTTTATGAATCGTTTAAAAAGGAAATATCATAGTGATGTAACGTTTGTTTTAGGGAATCATGACGTCATTGTTTATGGCTTGAATCTTTTAAAAAAACAAAAGACAAAAGTGGTAGCTTATTTGCTAGGAGAAAATATTAAAGTTTATCCGGATGTTAAAATGATTGTGATCAAAATAGATTCTACTTCCCAAGGAAATCTAGCAAGGGGAATGGTCGGGCAAAGACTTTTACAAGAAATTGAAGATGAGTTATTATCTATTAATCATTTAGAGGATTATACTTTGATTGCTATGATGCATCATCATTTAATGCCACTTAGAAAAGATGATTTTTTGAAAATAAAATGGAATGAAAAACTATTCATGGGGAAAATTGCTGACTCGACAAAAGCCCTTGTGGATGCTCAAGATGTAATGTATTGGTTAGAAAAACATCATGTACGTTATATTTTCCATGGACACAAGCATATTCCTTGTGTTGTAAAAAAAGGAAATACATATATTATGGCAGGAGGTTCTTCGTGTGGAGGAGGTACCAGAGAAAGAAAAAGCAGTTATTTAAGTTATAATTTATTGAAATATAATCGTAAAGATCAAGCGTTTAAGTATTGTTTTGTATTCTATGATGATCTTACAAAACAAGAAAGACATCGTGTAAAAATAAAATTATTTATGGAGGATCAAAATGAAGTTAGTAGATAAGATGAAAGATGAAAATTTAGGACTTGCAATCCTATATAACTTTACAAAAGGGTATGGGCATGTTCCAATGAGTGTTTATGATGTAGTTTTACCATTTCTTTATCATGATGGTTTTAGAAATCATTTATTTGAAGGGGTTGAAGTAGAAGAAGCCCTTACTAAATGTGTTCAAGAGGATGCTTCTTTTATTCAAAATATATTAGATACAATTGAAAAAGATAAAGAAATGACATCAAGAGCATTAGGGATTTGTCTTTTAAATAAATATTTAAGTTTTGAATTTGAAGATAATGAAATGAAAGGAATTTATCATGAAAGTTCTATTTTAGATATTAATGAAGCAATCAATTTAGGAAAATTTTTTTCAGGAAAATCTTATGAAGATATTTTAAATATTTTAAAAAAAAAGAGTTCTAGCGTTGTCTTTTTAGATAGTGTTTGTTTAGGAGATGATGTTGATCTTTCTAAGTTGAATCAATTTGGACAAGTAACGATTTATAAACAAAGTAATCCAGAAGAAGTCATTGAACGTATTAAAGAAGCAGATATCATTATTACGAATAAATGTTTACTTACCGAAGAAGTCTTACAATATGCTTCTAAAGTAAAACTTATTTGTATTACAGCAACAGGTGTCAATAATGTTGATTTAGATTATTGTCATCGTCGTGGTATTACGGTATGCAATGTGGCAGGGTATTCTTCTTTAAGTGTTGCGCAACATACTTTTGCTTTAGCTTTAGAACTTTTACATAAAAATAGTTATTATCATAATTATGTTCAAAGTGGTCAATATAGTGAAAGTGGTATGTTTAGTCATATTGGACCTCGTTTTTATGAATTACATGAAAAAACATGGGGAATTATTGGTATGGGAAATATTGGACGTACGGTTGCTAAAATTGCTGAAGCTTTTGGTTGCCAAGTTCAGTATTATTCAACAAGTGGAAAAAATACGAAGCAAGATTATCTCTCAGTTGATTTAGAAACATTATTAAAAACAAGTGATATTGTTTCTATTCATTGTCCTTTAAATGAACAAACTAAAGGATTAATTGGTGAAGAATCATTTAAGTTAATGAAAAAAGAAGCGATTTTAATTAATGTAGGACGTGGTGGTATTGTTGATGAAGAAGCACTGGTTGAAGCTTTACAAAATAATGAAATTGCCGGGGCAGGACTCGATGTTTTTGAAAGAGAACCACTTGCAAAAGAAAGTCCTTTGCTACAAATTAATGATGCTTCAAAACTTTTAATGACACCTCATATTGCATGGGCAACAGTAGAAGCAAGAAATCGTTTGTTTGATTTAGTCGTTGATAATATTCAAGGTTTTTTAAAGGGTGATTTAAAGAATGTATGTTAATGCATTCTTTTTTTGCATTTTAAAATGAATTATGTTATACTCGAAAAACTTGAGGAGAAAATGAATGAATAAATTTGAAAAATTAGGATTAAGTGAAGCATTATTAAAATCAATCAATGAATTAGGTTTTGAAAAACCAACACCTATTCAAGAAAATATTATCCCTGTTATTTTGGAAGGCTATGATGTCATTGGACAAGCACAAACAGGAACAGGAAAAACTTTGGCGTTTTCAAGTATTTTACTTACAAATTTAAAAGAAAGAAAAAAGAAACCACAAGCGTATATTTTATCACCAACAAGAGAACTTACCATGCAAATTCATGAAGAATTAAAAAAACTTGGAAAATACAGTTCTTTACGTTTTGCTTGTGTTTATGGTGGTAGTGGTATTGAAAAACAAATTAAATCGATTAAAAAAGGTGTTGATATTGTCGTAGGAACACCGGGAAGAATGATGGATTTAATGAGACGTAAAGTACTTCAACTAGATGAAGTTTCTTACGTGGTTTTAGATGAAGCTGATGAAATGTTGAATATGGGATTTGTAGAAGATATTGAAACGATTATTTCTAAGACAAATCCAGAACATACAACGATGTTGTTTTCTGCAACGATGCCAGAAGGTATTAAAAAAATTGCGAAAAATTATATGAAACCAGATTATAAGCATATTCAAGTTAAACAAAAAACAGTGACAGCTAATACAGTTAAACAATATTATTTTGAAGTTAAACAAAAAGACCGTTTTGAAACATTATGTCGTATTATTGATAGTGAAACTGTACAATCAGGAATTATTTTCTGTCGTACTAAAAGAAGCGTTGATGAAGTAACGGAACAAATGCAAAAGGCCAATTATAATGTAGAAGCGATGCATGGTGATTTAAATCAAGATCATCGTATGAGAACTTTAAAGAAATTCAAAGAGGGAACAATTCATTATTTAATTGCAACAGATGTTGCTGCTAGAGGAATTGATGTAGAAAATATTAGTCATGTTATCAACTATGAATTACCTCAAGAAGTAGATCTTTATGTACATCGTATTGGACGTACAGGGCGTGCGAATCGTGAAGGAAAAGCCTATACAATTGTTGTAGGAAAAGAAGAACGCTATTTAAAAGAGATTGAAAGAAAAACAAAATCTCATATTGAAAAATTAGAAGTACCAACATTAACACAAATTCACCAACATAAAGTAACAGAATTAATGTATAAATTAGAAGATATGATTTTACATGGAGAACATAAACCAATGAAAGATTTGGTAAATCAAATTGAAAATCATATGTTAAAAGATGTAACGGCAGCTTTAATAGAATTATCTTTAAATCAAGAAATTGGTTTTCCTTATACAAAAGAAAAACTTGAATCTTCATCAAAACGTAAAAAAGGTGCAAGTGAAGGTTATACACGTTTATTTTTAACGGTAGGATCTATGGATAAAGTAAAGAAAAAAGATATTATTCATTTCTTGGTCTCAAAGGCAAATATTAGAGAAAGTGATATTCAAGGAATTGATATTAAAAGAAAGTTTACGTTTGTAAATATTAATGATAAAGCTGTAAAAAAAGTAATGAGACATTGTCAAAAAGAAAAATTAAATGGACGAAAAGTAGAAATAGAGCAAGCAAATAGCCGTTAGGCTGTTTCTTGTTCTATTTTTTTAAAAAAAATTAAAGGCGATAGAATCAACATAATTAATAAAATTTTATGAAAGCGGTATCAATTTACACTTGAATGTAAGGGCTATCATGTGTATAATTATATTAGTTGATTAATTAGGAGGATTGATTGAAATGAAACAATATGTTTACTCATTCAAAGAAGGAAATAAAGATATGAGAGTCATCCTTGGAGGTAAAGGTGCAAACTTAGCTGAAATGACAAGCATTGGTTTACCTGTTCCACAAGGATTTACTGTATCAACAGAAGCTTGTACTGCTTATTATGAAGATGGAAAACAAATTTCACCTGAAATTTGTGCGCAAATTGATAATAAATTAGCTGAATTAGAAGCTGAAACTGGAAAAAAATTAGGAGATCCAACAAATCCATTGTTAGTATCTGTTCGTTCTGGAGCAAGAGAATCAATGCCAGGTATGATGGATACTGTTTTAAACTTAGGTTTAAATGATGAAGTAGCTACTGGATTTACTAAAATTACAAATAATGAAAGATTCGTATATGATAGTTATAGAAGATTCATTCAAATGTTCGCAGATGTTGTTATGGGATTCCCAAAAAGCTCATTTGAAAGAAAATTTGATGATATCAAAGAAGAAAAAGGGGTTGAATTTGATACAGATTTAACTGCTGAAGATTTAAAAGAAGTTGTTGCTATTTATAAAGAAGAATACAAAAAACATGCGGGAGTTGAATTCCCACAAGATCCAAAAGTTCAATTAATGGAAGCAATCAAAGCTGTATTCCGTTCATGGAACAATGATCGTGCAATCACTTACAGACGTTTAAATGATATTCCTGGTTCATGGGGAACTGCTGTAAACGTTCAACAAATGGTTTATGGTAATACAGGAGATACTTCTGGTACAGGTGTTGCCTTCACTCGTAACCCTGCAACTGGTGAAAAGAAATTATTCGGTGAATACTTAATGAATGCACAAGGTGAAGACGTTGTTGCTGGTATTCGTACACCACAACCAATTGCTACATTAAATGATGTTATGCCAGAATGTTATGAACAATTCTGTAAAGTATGTGACATTCTAGAAGAACATTATAGAGATATGCAAGATATGGAATTTACTATTGAAAATGGTAAATTATTCATGTTACAAACTCGTAATGGTAAAAGAACTGCACAAGCCGCTTTAAAAATTGCGGTTGATTTAGTAAATGAAGGAATGATTACTAAAGAACAAGCATTATTAAAAGTAGAACCAAGACAATTAGATCAATTATTACATCCAAACTTTGAAGAAACTTCATTGAAATGTGCTCAAGTTGTAGCTACAGGATTAGCTGCTTCTCCAGGTGCTGCAACAGGACGTATTTATTTCACTGCAGAAGATGTTATTGAAGCTCATAAAAATGGTGTTCAAGATATCTTATTAGTTCGTCTTGAAACTTCACCAGAAGATATCGAAGGTATGAATATTGCTCATGGTATCTTAACTATCCGTGGTGGTATGACATCACATGCAGCTGTAGTTGCTCGTGGTATGGGTACTTGCTGTGTATGTGGATGCGGAAGCTTAAGAGTTGATGAAGAAGCTAAAGTATTAATGACACCAGATGGTAAAAAATATCATGAAGGTGACTATATGTCATTAGATGGAAGTACAGGTAATGTTTACGGTGAAAGAATTAAAACTGTAGAACCTGAAATCAGTGGTGACTTTGAAACATTTATGTCATGGGCTGATGATGTACGTACATTAAAAGTTAGAACAAATGCTGATACTCCAAGAGATGCTTTACAAGCTCGTAAATTTGGGGCAGAAGGTATTGGTTTATGTAGAACAGAACATATGTTCTTCGAAGAAGAAAGAATTTTCAACTTCAGACGTATGATTACTGCTGAAACAGTAGAAGCAAGAAAAGAAGCGCTAGAAAAAATCTTACCATATCAAAGATCTGACTTTAAAGAATTATTTAAGGCAATGGAAATCTATCCGGTAACAATTCGTTTCTTGGATCCACCTTTACATGAATTCTTACCACATACAGATGAAGAAATCAGACCTTTAGCTGAAAGTTTAGGTATGACATTTGATGCGTTAAAAGCACGTGTTGAATCATTAAAAGAATTCAACCCAATGATGGGTCATCGTGGATGCCGTTTAGCAGTAACTTATCCAGAAATTGCTGAAATGCAAACAAGAGCTGTTATTGAAGCTGCAATTGCTGTTAATAAAGAAGGACAAAACGTTGTTCCAGAAATTATGATTCCATTAGTTGGAGATATTAAAGAATTAAAATATGTTAAAGATGTCGTATGTAAAACTGCTGATGCAATTATCGAAGAAGCAGGTGTTGAATTACCATATAAAGTTGGTACAATGATTGAAATTCCTCGTGCTGCATTATTAGCAGATGAAATCGCAAAAGAAGCTGAATTCTTCTCATTTGGTACAAATGACTTAACTCAAATGACTTATGGATTCTCTCGTGATGATGCTGCTAAATTCTTAAATGAATATTATACTAAGAACATCTTTGAATCTGATCCATTTGCTCACATTGATGAAAATGGTGTTGGGCAATTAATGCAAATTGCTATTAATAAAGCTAAACCAGTTCGTCCAGATATTAAATTAGGTATCTGTGGTGAACATGGTGGAGATCCTAGAACTGTTGAATTCTGTCATAGAATTGGTTTAACTTATGTTTCATGTTCTCCATATCGTGTACCATTAGCACGTTTAGCTGCTGCTCAAGCTGCTGTTAAAGAAAAAATGGGTAAATAGTTTATAAGGAGGGTAGTGAAAACTACTCTCTTTTTATTTGTGTGAAATTCAATTATTGAAGTTTTCTTTTTTTAGTGAAATAATAAAAATTAGGAGATGATAAAATGACGTATGAAGAAATGATAGAAGATGAAGCTTTTATTGAGGGAATGCAAACACGTATCATGTCTGATCAAGAAATGGATACTATGTATATTCCTGATGTTGAATATATGAATATTGATGGAATCAGTCGTATTTTACAAATATTAGTACCTCGTAAAAGGGTAATGGAAAATGAAAAATATCCACTAATTGTCTATGTTCAAGGGTCTGCTTGGCATAAACAAAATGTTTATCAACATGTAGGACAACTTAATTATTTATGTA
>UMDC01053105.1_pt1 | contig 12839 bp, 5 predicted proteins | sample 1964391 | NCBI WGS metagenome assembly UMDC01 (sample SAMEA4835984, study PRJEB28245) | human gut metagenome | biome: gut microbiome; material: fecal sample | place: Denmark | collected 2008 | reverse complement strand
GCGTCAGGTTGCCGTTTCCCACCTCGTTGAGCACCGATATGAGATTGCCCTCTCCGTATGTCGCTCCCTCGGTTGTCTCCATGGTGCATACGTTTGATATGTAGCAGTCGTCGCCTATGACATAGTTGTTGATGTAGTTGCCAATGTTCTCGATGAGGCAGTTGTCGCCTATGGTTACATTGCGCAGGGTGGCGTTGTTGATGCCCGAGTGCTTCACGAATCCCTTGCTCACCTCCACGCTTTTCTCAAACGTGCCGAGCCTTATGGTGCCGTAGAACATCACGCGGTGGAAGTAGTTCGCCTTGAAATCCTCCGCCACGCTTATCGCCGACCAGTCCTCAGCCCAGCAGCTGTTGTCCTCCAGCAGTCTTATTTCCTGTCCGGTAAGTTGTCTGTAGTTCATAAAGTGTCATTAATATTTAGTCTTCGTAAGGTTCTTCAATGTTGTAGAGAAAGTCGTTGTAAGGATATTTCTGCACGTGGAGTTCGCGCACCTTCGTGTAGAGAACGTCCCTGAACTCGTCTATGTTCTGCTTTTTGCGTGCCGAGATGAATATGCAGTTCTCGTTGAGCCGTGCCATCCACGTGCGCTTCAGTTCGTCGAGCGTCACGTTCTCCTTTGTCGGCGGTGTGAGGTCGTCGTCGTCCTTGTCCACCCATGTGTAGTTGTCTATCTTGTTGAACACAATCATGCTCGGCTTGTCGGCGCATCCGAGGTCTTTCAGAGTGTTCTCCACCACGTTTATCTGTTCCTCGAAGTCGGGGTGTGAGATGTCCACCACATGCAGCAGAAGGTCAGCCTCGCGCACCTCGTCGAGTGTCGACTTGAACGAGTCCACAAGGTCGGTGGGCAGCTTGCGAATGAATCCCACGGTGTCGGCAAGCAGGAACGGCAGATTCTCTATCACCACCTTGCGCACCGTTGTGTCGAGAGTGGCGAAGAGCTTGTTCTCGGCGAACACCTCGCTCTTTGACATGAGGTTCATTATTGTGGATTTCCCCACGTTGGTATATCCCACGAGAGCCACCCTTATCATGCGTCCCCGGTTCTTGCGCTGTGTGGTCTTCTGTCTGTCTATCTCGGCAAGCCGCTGTTTGAGAAGGGTGATGCGCTGCAATATTATGCGGCGGTCCATCTCGAGCTGTGTCTCACCCGGACCGCGCAGACCCACGCTTCCTTTTCCTCCTCCCGAGCCGGAGCCGCCGCCCTGACGCTCGAGGTGGGTCCACAGACGCTGCAGCCGAGGCAGCATGTAGCGGTATTGCGCCAGCTCCACCTGGGTCTTCGCCGCCGCTGTCTGTGCCCTCATGGCGAATATGTCGAGGATGAGCGATGTGCGGTCGAGTATCTTCACTCCCAGTTCCTTCTCTATGTTGCGTATCTGCTTTGCCGACAGCTCGTCGTCGAATATAGCCATTCCCACGGGTCTTTCGGCGTCCTCTTCGTCCTTTATGTATTGCTTTATCTCCTCAAGCTTTCCGCTTCCCACGTAGGTGACCGAGCTCGGACCGTTCACCCGTTGTGTGAAGCGTTTCACGGTGACGGCTCCGGCGGTGTCGGCGAGAAACTCCAGCTCGTCGAGATATTCTTTCGTCTTGTCCTCGTCCTGGTCTTTTGTGATGAGACCCACGAGCACTGCGGTCTCTGTCTTTACTTCAGATAATACAAATTCTTTCATTAGGAATATTTGTTTTTGGGGCTTTCGTGAGCCGCATCAGGCTGTCTCGCGTCAGGTATGCGGTCACAATGTGTGATATATTAGCGCAAAGATAATATAATTTACAATAAACACAAAGGTTTTGGACCCATTTTATAACGCCATCCCGTTACTGTATGCGATGCCCCGTCCGGCAGTTGTTCCGATGAGGAAAACACGTCGTTGAATGTTAAAAAACAGGCCGCCGGGACAGCCTGAAATTCCTCCGGTTTTCTGATATTCGGCTTTCCGTACTTTCGTGCGTATTTTTCGGGGTATCGCATAATGCGCTCACTGATAGTGAAATAGCGTTTTCCCGCATGACCGGAGATAATGTCCCGTTCTGCCGAAGAGCCTCTTCCGCACCGCCGAAGAGCCTTTTCCGTGATGTGGAAGAGCCTTTCCTACGCCCCGGAACAGCCTCTTCCGCACCGTCTGTGCGCTCATATGGGTTGCGAAACGGGCTTTTCCGTGCTGCTGCCATGCCCGTGTAAGTGCGCAGGATGCGTCTTTCACGATACAGAACGAGTGGGAATGATGTGTTAAATAAGTGTCGGGTTTTCGTTAATAAATGTTTATGTGAAGCGTGCCCGTATGTTCTGGCACGATAGGTTTGACCGGCTCTGTATCCCGGTTTCATCCTTGTAGCGTGCTGCTGTCGGCTTATACGTAATGAGGGCTGTCCTGCTCTTGGACAGCCCTCATGACATATGATGTTTCCTTAAACCCTAATCGTCATTAGAACGTATATATTTGAATAAATCTTTATTTCACATACTCTCCTGTCTGCTTATGCGTTTCTGTCGGCGTCTTGCTTACCGTTCCGCCTCGGTGTAGCCCGCTACGCCTTCGTCGGAACGGCAAGCAATCCACTCGACATTAACGCATAATCAAACCGGAGTCTGATGACCGATTCGGGTTAAATGTGTTCAGACCTATCTCACAATGACTTTTGTCACTGTTCCGGCGGCTTTCACAATATACATTCCGCACGGCAGACTTATCCCGTTCGTGCCTGCTTTGCCTTCTGTCGAGGCTACGGCTGTGCCCGAAGTGGTGTATACACTTATTCCGGCAGCCTTGTCAAGAGTCACGGTGATGTGTCTGTCAGCACCGCTTACGCTCACCTTGCCGCTGTTCTCAGCAGCGTCTATGCCGTCGGTTGAGCCTTGCACGTATATCTCGTTGGAGTAGTCGGAGTCGATATTTCCGTCAGGTCCGTTTGTCGTTGCCTGCACGAAGTATGAGTAAATGTCGTTGCCACGGTCGGGAGTAGGCACGTAGAACGATGTGCCGCCGAACACAACGTCGCACGAGTGCATGCGGCTGAAGATGTCGCCCGCGCTCATCTCCTGGCTTATGCTTATGCCGTCAATCCACACCGTGCCGCTTGTTCCGTAGTCGGTGTTGTTCTCGTCGTTGAAGGCAATGGCAAGGTAGTAGTTGCTGTATGCGTCGAAGACGAACTCATATTCGCTCATTCTGTCTGTGATGACAGCCTGCTGCCATTCCACTTTGCTCTCCTGGTTGTCGGCGTCGACGCATGCCACGCCTATCATTGTGGCGTCAGAGCACATGTTGTCGTGCATGGCTTTTATTCTCACCGTGATTTTTCCGGAAGCCGAAGCCGTCTGAGTCATGTAGATGGGAGAGTAAAGCATGGAGTAGACACCCATTATTGAATAGTAGTTGCGCAGACCTATCATGCCTTCGGCACGTATTGTCGTCGAGCCTTCCCAGTTGGGATGGGTGGTGTATTCGTCAAGAGTCTGTGCGGGATCGTTGTAAAGCGGATTTTCCGTTGTGCCGTCCTTTATCTTGTCGAACGTCTCGTTCTCCACTTCGAAGGTGCCGTCTTGCTCCATCTGATGATATGAGTAGGTGAAGAGAGTGTACCATGCCGCGTTCTCCGCACTGCTCCAGTTTGCCCTGAAACCTTCGTCGCTCACCTCTGTAGCCTCAAGAGCCGTAGGCGTTCCGACGCTTCCCGACGCTTCTCTTACGATGCACTGCTGCGACTCTTCAGACGTCAGTGTGCCGTCGGTAGCCTGCACCGAGAAGAAGTAAGTTTGTCCCGGTTCGAGTCCGCTCACCTCGTATGAGGTGCCCTCCACAGCCTTGTCGGTGAGGAGATAGGTCTTGGCGTTGTCCTGTCCGTAGCTGAACACGTCGAGCAGATAGCCCGTCGCGCCTGTCACGGCACTCCAGTTCGCAGTGAACGCGCTTTCGGATATGTCTGTCGCACTGACGCTTCCGGGCGCGCTTATCGCTGTGGGTGCCTCTTCCTCCTTGGCCTGTATCACCGTGATGTCGTCGATATACAACGGTGCGTTGCCGAAGAACTGTATGAAGGTCTGGGGCTGTCCGCCTTCAAAAGGTATCTCCGCATAGCTCCATTGTGTCGAGGCGTTGATGTATCCGCCGTCGATCGCAGTGGAGCCGCTGCCTGAAATGAGATAGAACTTGCACGGCTCAGTCTCTGCACGGAACGTCACGCACAGGGTGAAGTCGCCCCCGTTGGCGGAGAGGTCAAGCGCAGGAGTCATGAGGAGCGAGGTCTGGCTGTCGGCGAGATAGCAGCTTCCGCCAGCCTGATAGACGTCTATTCCAGCCCATCCGTAGGTCTGCACATAGTCATGATAGATGGTTCCTTCAGTGCCGGTGATGACTGTGTTGAGGTCGGGCGCGCCGTCCGCCCCCGACGTCATCTTGTTGAAGTCTTCGCTTATCACTGTGACGAATCCTTCTCTTGCTGTTCCCGCTTCTGAGCGGACGGCGTTCCGCTGTGCCGCAACGCGCACCGGAGTGTCGGCAGTGGAAAGGCGTGTGAGAGGCGTCCCGTCCTTTACGGCGGGGATGGCGTTGCGTGCTGTGTTGCGTTTTGTCCACACACCGTTGTCGGCGGATGCTGTGACAGCCCATGCGCACAGTGCGATGGCAAGTGTCTTTCTTATTAAACTGTTCATGTCTGATTCTTTATTTTATTATTATTTTGTGAGTTGATGTGTTTCCTGATGTCTCTGTCTTCACGATGTAGAGCCCCGACTGTCTGATGGTGAATGCCTTCTCCGTTCCCGCCTTTACGTGTACGGTGGCGTTGACGGGCTCTCCTGCCGCGTTGTAGACAGACGTCAGGCAGTCGGCTGCGGACTTCACGATGATGGTGTTGCCGTCAGCGCAGACCTTAGTGCCGCCGTTGTCTGTCGCACCGTCTATGGCTGTTGAGGTGGTTGTCACGGTGGTCTGGCTCATGCGCGACTCGTTGTTGCCCTCGTAGAGGCATGCTATGCCGTAGGTGTGGCGTCCGGAGCTCACTCCGCGGTCTATGAAAATGCCGGAGGATGTGAACCCTATCAGTTCGTTGTCGCGGTAAATGTTGAATCCGAGAGGATACGCCACATCAGCCAGAGGGTCGAATCCGGGATTGAACACAGGCTCTTCGCCCTGAATGAAGTTACCGTCCGAGTAGGTGCATGGCTGTAGCTCGCAGCGCAGGAACACGTTGTTGTCGAGCATGTCGCTGTGCCACGTGCCGTCGGTGCATACCAGATTGCCGAGTCCGGGGTCGGCTGTCGTGGCGTCGCACACTACAGCCACGGTGCCTATACTGCTTTCGGCGGCGAATCCTATGTAGTAGTCGTAGCCCGGCTCGATGGTCACCGGAGTGCGCAGTTTGAGGGTGCGCCATGTTCCCGAACCGTATTCTGAGGCGTCGCGCTCGCTTATCACCTCCGGCTCTCCGCCTTCCTCAGCCCTGTATACGCGCAGTTTGTAGCTCACTTCGCTTTGTGACGTGAAGGGGAAGAACGACACCTCGCTGATGGTATAGCCTTTATATGCTCTCAGGTCGGCGGCTCTGAACTTCTGTGCCACTTCAAGCCGGCTGCCGCTGAGCACTGTTATCACGGCATTCTCGGTTGCGGCGGTAAGGTCGGGATTCATGCGTGTGAGGGTGGAGTTGAGTTTCCATGTCAGTGTCACGTCCTGTCCTGACGCCGATGATGCGACATTCTTTATCTTGTTGTCGGGCACTCTGACCGTGCTTATTGCGAATGGCGAGTAGAGACCGTTGCCGTAGCGCACGTCCACCTTGTAGGTGGCGACGGTGGATGTGAGTTCATTGTCAACGTATCCGGTCTCTTTTGTCTCGGCAATCAGCTCGTCATTCCTGAAGATACGGTAAATGTCAATGTCTCCGCTTTCAGGTTCGTCCCAGCGTAGCGACACTATTCCGCGTTTCGCCGTGGCTGTGAGGTTGCCCACCGTTGCGGGAGTCTCGCCCTTGACGAACTCGAACGACGCCGTGGTTCCGTCTGAGCTGATGTCGCGTATGGAGAAGTATGAGTATTTGCCGTCGTTGGAGTGGGCGGAGGGAAGGGTGGCGTCGGAAAACTCCGTGATGCCGTTCTCACCGGGGAATGGTGCTCCTGCGCTGTTTATGTCGCCGTATGACGCTGGTGTCTTTCCCGGTTCGGTTCCGGCGGAGGCGCACACTGTGTACACGCTTTGCCTGTAGTCGGCGTTTATCGTGTTCATGTTGACAGTGGAGCGCAGTCTTTGCTCGTCCACATGATACACCACGATGCCGTGTCCGGGCAACGCCCTGTCGAATCCTTCCTGTGTCCTGTTCTCGAGCACGAAGTAGTCGCCTTCGCACGATGTCTGCGCTATGTATCCCACAGGAGAGGACGATGCCGACGGTATTCCGGTCACAGTGCGGCTCTCGTTGAGATATTGCGGGGTGACCCATCCGAACTGCATCTTCTGCCACATGTTGATGTGTGAGGGCGAGTCGCCCGGCTGCAGCGATTCGTTCCATATGCCTCCAGCCATCAGGTCCCACACTCCGGTGCCCTCAAACTCGCCTCCGCTCTGTTCGTAATCGGAGTCGTAGAAGTCCGGCGCTCCCAGATTGTGGCCGAACTCATGGCAGAACACGCCCACCGTTATCTTCTGTGTGGGCGACGATATGCCGAGCAGCTCGGGCTGTATTGTGTATGTGTTGACACGTATGCCGCCCGCATAGACCTCAGAGAGGAGTCCTCCGCTGTGCGACCAGATGTCGCTTGAGCTTCCCGTAACCTCGGCTCCGGTGCCCTGATGGATGATGGACAGGCCGTCGAGTATGCCGTCACCGTCGTTGTCAAACTGTGTGAAGTCTATGTCATCGTCCACTGCGTTGAGCGCGTCCGATATGAGCCGCGTCATGTCTTCGGTGCTGTACATGTACTTGTTGGACGGAAGCTGTATCCAGCCTACCACGGTTGTCTCTATGTCAAGCTTTCCGTAGGAGTTCTGAAGGAAGAAGTCGCGGAAGCTGCCCGTGCCTTCGTAGTTCTCGGCATTCATCATCTGCTCGAACTCGGATGCCGGAATGACTGGCTTGGTGTCGGCGAAGTTCACAAGGAGCATGAGCAGTTTGCGCTTTCCTGTCGTGGGGAATGTGCTGCCGGTGGATAGGGTCGGGTCGCCCACAGACATTGTGGAGACGCCCAAGTCGCCGCGCCTGATCAGACGCATCTTGCTTTTTGCCGCAGAGTCGTTGCCCCGGTAAGGGAGCGATGATGCTTTTATGCCTTCTCCGTCCTTTTCCGCGTACATCAGAAAACCGTTGTCGGCGCGTTTCAGCAGATAACCCTCTGATGTCTCCATCCAGTGTCTGTGCTCGTCGCCACGCAGTCTGTACTTCACTATTGTGCCGTCGGGCTGCCTATAAGAAATTTCTCCTGGAAATGCCGGTACGGCGTGTACCGGCATCCAGAAGAAACTAAACAGGCAGATGACTAACGATAATCTTATTAGTTTGTTCATCTGTTGTATTTTACAGTGTGGTTTGTCGCATTGCCTGAGGCAATGATTATTTTGTCACCTTTATAGACTGTCCGTCGGCTGATATCACATATACACCGCTTGTCCAGTTGCCCGCAGGGATAATCATCTCGCTGCTTACGGCTTTCCTGTCGAACACGGCTGAACCGTTGGAAGAGTAGACGCGGACGCCGGTTCCAGGTTTCAGTCCCGACACTTTGAAGTTCTCACCGTCTACAGTGGCGTATACCTTTATTGCATGACCGCCGTTTTCCGTGCCGTTGATGCCTGTCTCAATGTCCATCTTGCCATATACCACCCAAGGCATCACACCGAAGCTGTAGCCTGTAAGCTCTTTGGAGAACTCGTCCGCACGGCAATATTCGTTCAGTTTGCCGCTCTTCTCAAACTCGCTTCCGGGTATCGCCTTTTCCGGTTTCACCCAAAGTGTGGTCTGACCGTTGTCGTGTACGCGGGTGTCAAGGCCAACATAAGAGCGTGAGAGGATGTCCGGACTGTACGGCTCCAAGGTGAGTGAGTCGAACTCAAGGGCGATGTAGAACGGTCCGTTTACCACTACCGGCTCTGAGGCGTCGTCGAACTTCACGCTCTCACGTACTGAATAGAAGTTGTCGATTATCATTTCGCTTATCAGACCGGTCTTGCTGTATATCGGATTTGCTACGTCCGGCTTGCCGTCCTTCTCTGGATAGATTACCACTGTGAGCTTTTTGTCTTTATCGAAGGTGCTGTATATGTCGTTGCCTTCCTCGTCCTTGCCAACGCCAAGCTTCTGATCGAACAGGTAATAATTGTGAGAGAAGTAGTTTATTGAGGTAAGTTCCATGTTGCAGTTCTGCGGTACGTCGAACCTCTCGGCAAACGCACGGTAGTATGGGTTGACTCCTACGACAAAGTCGGTGTTTGTCTCGTAAGTGTAGTCATCCTCCACTGTGCCGTCCGCAAGGAACGCCGGTGTGTTGCTCTGTTCGTATATCTTGTCGGTATTCTCGTCTGTTGTCTGTACGCAGTCGGTCTCACCGGCAACGGCGAATTCAGGATAGAATCTCTTGGAAATTTCTTTCTTGCCGCCTTCGTTGGTCGCTTCCAGAGTGACAGTGTAGTTTGCCGACTCCTTGAAAGTGATAGTCGGGTTGACCGCTGTAGCGTCTGATATGACGGCGTCTCCGCCTGTTACGGTCCACAGGAAGCTGTTGGCATCGTCTGTAGTGTTTATCATCTGGACGGTCTGACCGCTGAACAGCTTCGGACCTCCGGTGAACTGAGAGTGCAGAGTGTTGCTGAACTTGAAGTCGGTTTCAGGTGCGAAGACCTCATCAGCCTTGCTTAGCCTGAAGTTGTCCACACATATGATACCGTCACCGGCTTCTGTTGACTGAGCCCAGAAGGCGAAGCAGTATTCTCCTGTTGTCTCCGGGGTGAAACTGTATTCGTAGCGTGTCCACTCGTCTATCGTACCGGTGTGGTCGAGAAGGACTGTCTCCTGCATGTCGTAAGCCTGATCCTGACCCACGGTGAACTTGAATGATGGTGTTGAGGAGCTGCCCGGCATGCAGAGATAGAATGATATCGTATACTTCTGACCGGCTTCCATTTCAAGCAGCGGAGTGTAGGCAATGTCGCGGCGTTTGCTTATCGGTGAGCTTGGAGCTACCATGTAGTACTCTCCTGATACTGCCGGCAGACTTGAAGAGTAGGCTGTCACGAACGGATTCTCGCCGCTTGAGAACCACCCGTTGGGCAGATTTCCCAAACCGTTGTAATGGCTTGCGTCATCAAAGTTCTCCGAATAGGGTATTGATGCTGACCATTCCTCGACCGGAGGTTCCTCTGTCTCCTCTGCCTCAATGGAGAAGTCGTCAACGTTAACGAACCCTGTTTGTGACAGATTGGCTGTCACATTCAGTGCGATACAGTATTCTCCGCTTGTCTCGGGTGTGAATGTGGTCTCCACCTTTGTATACTGACCCTGCGGAACTTCGGCTGTCTCGGTGAGTGCGATTGTCTGTGCCTCAACGTTCTGAGCCGTTCCTGCGGTGACAGAATATGACGGTGCGTAGTTGAAGTTAGTTGCGTAGATGTAGAAAGAGACGGTGTATTTCTTTCCTGCTTCCATTTCCAGCATCGGTGTGAAGAGCGCGTCGTGCCTTCCGCTGAGCATTCCGAAGCTGCGCACGAAGGTGTCTCCGGAGTATGCGGGCATGTAAGTGTCCTCGTAAGTCTCGGTCTTGAAGCCTGCGTCACCGTTTCCGGAGTATGCTGCCCATCCGTCGGGAAGGTCGCCTCCGAGAGCATAGTGTGTAGCGTCATCGAATGTCTCGGTGAACGGTATTGTCGTGATGAACGGATCAGCAGGTGCTACGCTCTCTCCTTCTTTCACGGAGAAATCGTCAACAAGAACTGTTCCTGAACCTGTGATCGGTGCTGTAGCGTTGAGCGCGATGCTGTATTCACCGTCTGTTTCAGGCGTGAATTTGGCCTCGACAAGCGTCCATTCGGTATGCATTATCATTTCTTTCTCAGCTATTACGATAGTCTGCGCATCGGCGTTCTGTGCCGTTCCTGCCGTAATCTGGAATGAAGGCTGGCGTCCTGGGTTGTATGATGTAGCATACATATAGAACGAAACGATGTATTCCTTGCCTCCTTGCATAGACATCAAGGGCGTGTACAGGTAATCGTTCCTGTGATTGAATGTGTTGGCTTCGCTTGACACATAGTAGTCTCCGGAGTATGCCTTTAGTCCGTTGTCATAGTACTGAGTCTTCACAAAGCCTTTCTCGTCCTCGTTTCCGGAGCATCCGAGCCATCCGTCCGGCAGGTCTCCGCCGAGAGTGTAATGCGTCTCATCATCGAATGTCTCGACGAACGGGATTGTGGTCTGATAGCCTTGAGCCATGGAAGACAACGTCCCCGTTAGCGACATCGCCATTGTGGCGACCGCCGTGAATAGTAAATGTTTTCTCATAATGTATTAATGTTTGGTGATTATAGTTCTTTTGTCAGTGACTTTACGCGGAAATTGTCTGATGATATGCAGTGATATGCGTAATGTCAACAATCTGAGCGCAGAAGTAATAAATTGTTCTAAAATATGCAAACATATTTCCTGAAAATACCAAAGAGGCTTATCGGATTGTTCAAATTGACGCTTCCGGACCGGTAAAAACAATGATTTGCAAATTAATATCGGTTTTGCGTCGAATCTGAAAAGCTTGTGTGAAAGCTTGTTTGCGCCGGAGTTTTACGCTCATGTCTTTATTATCACGCGTGCATTAATCCTATATTACACGTTCATGGCTCCTGTATCACGCACTCATTAATCCTGTATTACGCGCTGAGGAATCCTATATCGCGCACTTGGATATTTTATATTACGAATGGGGAAATGCTATATTATGCACTCGGAACTTCTATATTGTACATGCCGGAATCTTATATTATGCGCGCCGAACCTGTATATCATGGATGCAGACAATCTTAATGATTACACATTATTATATATTATGGATTGTTGCCTTGACAGTATATGAAGAAATATATTCTTTTGTTTGACTGCAAAAGAAATTTTTTCTATCTTTGTGTCTGTTTCATCATCATTTTGCCGGAGGCGAGTTTATTGTGCCGCTGTCGGAAAAGCAGGAGGGGCGACGGCTTGTGATGATGCCTGATTCTGAATGACTGAAAACTAAATACAGTATGAGGAGACTTTTTTTTATTTTATTAGCATGTGCCGTTATTCCGTGTCTGGCTGCACCGGTAATGACGGCAGACTATAATGTAGTGCCGCTTCCCAACAGCGTGACAATGACCGGTGACGGACCTTTTGAGCTTACCACGTCAACCACTGTCTCTTATCCGGAAGGAAATGCGGACATGGAGCGTAACGCGCGTTTTCTTTCCAAGTATGTGAATGATGCCACAGGAATGACTCTCAGTGTAGTGCCTGGCAAGGCGAAGAAAGGCATCCGGCTCGTGCTCGACAAAAAAGTGAGCGGTGAAGAGGCTTACACCATTATGGTGGATAAGAAAGGTGTGACGATAGCGGGGAGCACTCCGAAAGGCGTGTTCTATGGTGTGCAGACCTTGCGCAAGTCGTTACCAGTAGGCGCGGCAACGGTAGTGCGACTTCCGTCGGTGAAGATAAGCGACAGTCCGCGTTTTGTCCACAGAGGCATGATGCTCGACTGCTCGCGCCATTTCTTCCCTCTTGAATTCGTGAAACGTTATATTGACCTCATCGCCATGCACAACATGAATGTTTTCCATTGGCATCTGAGCGATGACCAGGGCTGGCGCATAGAGATAAAGAAATATCCCGAGCTCACCACAAAAGGCTCGCGGCGTTCCGGAACGGTCATAGGTTACAACACAGCCCTTGACGACAGCATCCCATACGGAGGCTATTACACACAGGAACAGGCACGGGAGATTGTGGAATATGCCCGCCAGCGTTACGTCACGGTGATACCAGAGATAGACATGCCGGGACATATGCTCGCCGCGCTTGCCACCTATCCTGAGCTCGGATGCACCGGAGGACCTTACGAGGTGGGTCATCGCTGGGGCATATATAAGGATGTCCTGTGTGTGGGAAACGAAAAGATATACGATTTCTGTGAGGGAGTCCTTGACGAGATAATGCAGATTTTCCCTTCAAAACTCATACATATAGGCGGAGACGAGACACCTACCGAGGTATGGGAGAAATGTCCCAAGTGCATCAAGAGAGCCGAGGACAACAACATGACGGTGAAACAGGTGCAGAGCTATTTCACCTCCCGCATCGAGAAATACGTAAACAGCCGGGGCAGACGCATAATAGGATGGGATGAGATATTGGGCGGAGACATCTCCCAAAGTGCCGTAATACAGAGCTGGCGCGACACCAAGCACGGACGCATAGCCGCAGAGGCGGGTCACGATGTCATAATGTCGCCAACGTCACACTGCTATTTCGACTACAGTCAGGCAGACGAGAAGAACTCAAAGTATGAGCCTACCCTGTGCGGAGGATACATACCCGTGGAGAAAGTCTACGCCTTTGAGCCGTGCGACGAGAACCTTCCCGAATCCTACAGACCGCACATACTGGGCGTGCAGGCGAACATATGGGCGGAATATCTGCTTTATCCCAATCAGGTGGAATATCAGGCTCTGCCCCGTATGGCGGCACTCGCAGAGGTGCAGTGGACATCCGGAAAGAAAGACTATCAGGCTTTCCTGAAACGCCTCAACAGACTCGTGAGCTTCTACGACCTTTACAAACTGACTTATGCCAAGCATTTATGGCCCGACCGGATAACCTCGCCG
>UMDC01050909.1_pt1 | contig 13055 bp, 9 predicted proteins | sample 1964391 | NCBI WGS metagenome assembly UMDC01 (sample SAMEA4835984, study PRJEB28245) | human gut metagenome | biome: gut microbiome; material: fecal sample | place: Denmark | collected 2008 | reverse complement strand
CGTGCTTTTGCTGCTTTCATATCAGGATAGAGCGCGGGAGCAGATAAAATGCGGGCTGTATATTCAACTAGGAAAACAAAAGAAGATATATAGGTTATTCCGAATAATGGTACTTTGTATTCAGACATTTCCTCAAATGAACTTGCAATAACTGCTATAATTGAAATCAAAATAAAGAAAAGAACAAAACATCGAACCCATTGCCTTTTCAACAAACGTTGTATCAGAATATATAGTTTCATTTTTTATCATACTTGTTGATTAAATATCTTCCCATAAACAAAATTGGGATTGTCAAAACGTGGATAATACTGTCGTTTAGTTCGTAGGGGCGAGGTTCGCTCGCCCGAAAACAGTTTGCTTCGTGTATTCGGGCAGGCAAGCCCTACCCCTACCGCCGACGATGGGATAGACCGGTTGAGTTTTTGATACACTCCCATAAGAAACATACCAAACCGCTATCGTTTATACTTGCCTAAATTAAAATACATAAGCAAGTGATAACTGCCAGTACCTATTTTTACTTTCAAATACATCACCATCAAATATCTGGTCTATGACGTCATGCTTATTACCTCCTATATTATGTTTGGCAGACTGAGTCAATCCTATATTATAGTAACAGCTTACCATCAGATGCTTCACAATCTTCACACCGCCTCCCAAGTTCAATCCAACTTCAGTAGAGCGCCACCCCATAGATGAAAGATCCTTATCTATCACATCTACAGCAATATGAGCAAGTTTACGTCCCCAATTATCCTCATCCACCAAAAAAGAGAAAGAAGGACCTGCTCCCAAAAATAAATCAAAATCATCTGATATCCCCATTTCCCATTTCAACTCTATAGGAATATCAATACTTTGTGTTCTGATATCAGTGCTACGCCCATTAGAAGTATTGGTAAGCTTCACTCCGCGTTGTACATACAACAAAGAAAAATCCAAAGCAATGCCATGAAACCCTGTTTGATATTGCAACATAGGTCCTACTTGGAATCCGGTCAAACTCTCTTCCTTAAACTGATTACGCATACCGCTGACATTTGCTTTATTACCAAGCACACCGGCTTTTAAACCAAAATGCAATCCTTGAGCCATACTGTTGGCTACTCCAAGAAATGCCAAAATAGTAAATAAACAAATTAGTTTTTTCATTATCACTTATTTAAGAAGTTAAATTTATACCTTATTAATCTTTTGCCTGATGTACAGTGAGTTGTGGGAAAGGGAACCCGATGCCTTCTTCATTAAATGTCGTATAAACAATTTCATTGATATCATACAAAACACTCCAATAATCAGCACTTTTTACCCAGACACGAACGGTAATATCCACACTGCTTGCACTTAACGACCCCAAAACGATTATGGGAGCGGGAGTATCCAAAATACGGCCATCCGCATTGATAATACGTTGCAATACAGCTCTGACCCTTTTCACATCTTCTCCATATTCTACCCCAAATACCCATTCAACACGACGAATTTCCTGTTTACTATAATTAGTCACAGCGTTTCCGCTAAGCATTCCATTGGGAACATAGATCATTCGATTGTCAAGAGTAGAAAGTATGGTGTGAAAAATCTGTATTTCCTTTATGGTACCGCTCACCCCGGGACCATCTATATAATCGCCCACTTTAAACGGTTTAAAAACAAGTATAATCAAACCACCTGCAAAATTAGAAAGATTGCCGGAAAGCGCCATACCTACAGCTACACCGGCTGATGCCAAAAGTGCAGCAAAACTGGTAGTTTCAACTCCCAACTTGCTAATTATGGCAAAAGCAAGTACCATATTCAGTAAAATTTTCACCAGACTCTTCAAAAAAGTCTGCACACTAACCTCTATCTTCCTTTTTTCAAGAACTTTGGCAATTAATATACTTATCTGCCTGATGATAAAACGACCAATGGAATATATCAGAATGGCAACAAATATATCCTTACCTGCATCCATTCCAAAATCTACCAACTTTTCCAACGCTTGCTCAAGCTTACTGCCCGGAGCTGCACTCAATAACAACCAATTCATATTTTTCTTCGTTTTACAAATAAAAATCAATCAACTTATCTCTGTCGAATTATAAATGTGTAAACACATTCCAACTGCGCATATTGTCTTGTCTCAATAATTTGTCTGATATATTCTTTTATATCCTTAAATAACCGAACATTTTGAAATTGCAAAGATACCATATATAATCAATAAAAACCATACCCATTATTCAAAACGCCATACCTCAAGACACAAAATATTTCGTATCCTACTGATAATTAAAAGCTTCTATCAAGCAATAATTAAATCTTACGCTGAAGTTCCAAGAAAAGATTGCTTGTTGTATATTTAATATCTATATTTGTGGCTCTAATGATTTTACTCAACGAATAATTTTATAACATTATGAGACGATTTCAAATTCTGTTATTATTCATTGCCATATCTTGTTCCATGTTCGCACAAGATAGGTTGTCGCTGTTTATAGGCAGAGCAAATAAATATGCTTCTGTAGAGTTATCTGATTACCGGAAGCGTTTATGTGTAGAATATAATGTGTCCAACCGTTCATTGGATGACTATTATAGGCGATGTGGAAGCGATTGGGGAAATGTTGGCTTGGCTCTTGAAATAGCCAGAACTTCCGGCAAGCACATGCGGGATGTATGTGATTACTATAAACGTTATCACCGATATGGCTGGAATCGTATTCTGGTAGAAATAGGTATCAAACCAGGTTCAACATATTATAACCCGTTCTATGACAGGATTCATTATCATAGCAACTGTTGGCATGAACATTATTGTTCTTATTGCGATCATCACAATAAACATCATCACAAACACTATAAAAAGCATAAACGCCATAAACATCCCAAATGGCATGATCGTGACGATGACGATTGGGATGATGACGATGATGACGACTAACACTTTCCATCATATATCTGTCACACTCCATCTATTGAAAAAGAATAAGGCAAATCCGCCTCCTGTATTCCGCGCTGCAAGTTGGGGTGGGCAGACATACGAAACTCTGCCTTACCGCCCTTCAACATCTCACCATGCTTGAGAAAGTTTGCCGTATAGACCCGGCCGTTGACCAGCATTTGGTCGATATAACGGTTCACTTCACTATTTTCGGGAGCAGAGAGTACCCAATCGTTGCCGTTTTCAAAGTGAAGGGTTGCCTTGCGGAACAGCGGTGCACCGAGAGCATACTCATCCGTTCCGGGACATACCGGATAGAAGCCCAATGCCGAGAACACATACCAGGCCGAGGTCTGGCCGTTGTCCTCGTCCCCGCAATATCCGTCGGGGGCCGAAGTATACATACGATTCATCACTTCACGCAACCAATGTTGCGCTTTCCAGGGTTGTCCGGCATAGTCGTAAAGGTAAATCATGTGTTGAATGGGTTGGTTGCCATGTGCATAGTTCCCCATGTTCATTACCGTCATCTCACGTATTTCGTGAATCACCTGCCCGTAATAGCTGTCATCGAAAACAGGAGGAACGGCAAACACCGAGTCAAGCATCGTGACAAACATTTCTTTACCTCCCATCAGGTTTATCAGCCCCTGCGGGTCATGAAAAACCGACCAGGAATAATGCCAACTGTTTCCCTCGGTAAATGCATCTCCCCACTTCAACGGAGAGAACGGTTTTTGGAATTCTCCGTTCCGGTTCTTGCCACGCATCAGCTTACTTTCGGTGTCGAAAAGATTCTTATAGTTCAAGGCACGTTTGGCAAAGAGAGTAATTTCTTCCTGCGGCCGTTTCAATTCCTTTGCCAGACGGTAAATGCACCAGTCATCGTATGCATACTCCAGTGTGCGGGCAGCATTCTCGTTGATGTTCACATCGTATGGGATATAACCCAAACGGTTATAGTACTTATAGCCCAGTCGCCCGGTGGAGGATACTTCGGGATGCACATTTTCGGTTCCGTGCAGCAACCCTTTATACAAGCTTTCCACCTCTTCCACACGCACACCTTTCATATAAGCATCCACTAAAACGGAGGCCGAGTTATTACCCACCATACAACCGCGATGCCCCGGACTCGCCCATTCGGGAAAGAAACCGCTTTCTTTATAAGTATTTATCAGACCTTCCTGAATTTCCTTGTTGATGGACGGATACATCAGGTTGAGCAATGGAAACAGGCAGCGGAATGTATCCCAAAAGCCGGTATCGGTATATAGATAACCGGACAGCACCTTGCCATTATAAGGACTGTAATGTATCGGCTGTCCTTTCGCATCCATTTCATAAAACTTACGCGGAAAAAGCAACGAACGGTAGAGACAGGAATAGAAGGTGCGATATTGTTCGTCTGTTCCGCCTTCCACCTCTATCTTGCCCAACACCCGGTTCCAGGCATCCTTGCCTTTTCGCACCAGCGTATCGAAATCATCGGCACCCAGTTCACACAGATTCGCTTCCGCCTGTTCGGGACTGATAAACGAAGAGGCGACCCGTGCATGCACCACTTCCCCTTTACGGGTCTTGAAGCCGATAACGGCTCCTGTGTGAAAAGCATTCTGCTCCATGACGTCTCTCTTTAAAGAAAGGGAAACATCATCCTTTTTCCTTTTAGGCTTCTCATCATTGGAGAAGGTGGCCCGATAAGTAAACGGCTTGTCGAACTCAACGACAAAATAGTTCTTGAAGTTATCGGGCACGCCGCCACTGTTGCGTGTGGTATAGCCTATAATCTTATTCTCTTCGGGAATAATCCTGATAGACGACCCACAGTCGAAAGCATCGACCACAATATATGAATCATTTTCAGGAAAAGTGAAGCGAAACATCACCGCACGTTCGGTCGGTGTAAGCTCGGTCACTACATCATGTTCCGCCAGATACACCTTATAATAATAAGGACGCGACAGTTCGGCCTTATGGGAAAACCAACTGGCACGCTTGTCTTCATCAAACTCCGGCTTCCCGGTAACGGGCATCAGAGAAAACTGACCGTAATCGTTAATCCACGGACTGGGTTGGTGAGTCTGCTTAAAGCCACGAATCTTATTGGCTGTATAAACATATTGCCATCCGTCACCCATCTTTCCAGTTTGTGGTGTCCAAAAATTCATTCCCCACGGACGGGCAGTCGCAGGATAAGTATTGCCGGTGGAAAGTTCGAAAGAGGACTGAGTTCCCACCAACGGACTCACATAATCGGCATAGTCCTTTGCCTGCACCCATAAAGTGAGGCAAAAGAATACAACTGACAGGAAAAGTTTCTTTATCATCGTGTTGCCTGGTTTATTTACAGTTTAAAAGGTTCGGCTCCCATACTGATTTCCATCACTCCCCCCGCCGTCAGGTCGCTGTGCGTGAAGAAAGGCTGTTCAAGCGGTTTCCCGTTCAACAGAATGGACTGAACATATTTGTTTTCTTTTGAGTTGTTCTTCGTGCGAATCACAAAATCCTTTTGACCGGGCAGGTGAATGGTCACTTCCTCGAACAAGGGACGGCCAATGGAGTAAACCGGCTCACCGGGACACACCTGATAGAAACCCATCGCATTCAGAATATACCAGGCTGACATCTGACCACAATCCTCATTGCCCGAAAGACCGTCGGGAGCATTGCAGTACTGACTATGCAGCACACTGTCTACCAATTCCTGTGTCCGCCACGGACGATTGACATAGTTATACAGATGGATGATGTGATGACTCGGCTCGTTGCCGTGAGCATATTGCCCAATAAGACCGGAAATATCTGCCGAAACCGTCTCCCCTTCAAGCTCGGAAGAAACAGTGAACAGGGAATCCAGCTTACCGGCAAAAGCCTCCTCTCCTCCCATCAAGCCAACCAGACCGGGCACATCGTGAGGCACGAACCAAGTCCACTGCCAAGCCGTACCTTCGCAATAATCGTCACTGCGATGGGTAGACGAACGAGGATTGAACGGAGTACGCCATTTCCCCTTACTGTCCCGCCCCCGCATAAAACGGGTTTCGGGGTCGAAGTAAGACTTATATGCCCCGGCAAAACGAGCATATTTATCTCTTGTTTCCACATCTCCCAAACTATCTGCCAATACGGATATACACCAATCATCGTATGCATATTCCAATGCCTTTGCCACCGATTCGTTTTCGAGGTCGCAAGGAATATAGCCCAGCGCATCCTTGTAATAACGGGCACGGGGCATCACAAAAGGAACCAGCCACTTCGGACCGACAATGCCGGTCGTGTCGTATTCGGCAGTGCGGAGACAGGCTTGGTAGGCTTCGCGAACATCGAAATCGCGATAGCCCTTCACGTATGCATCGGTGATGATAGAGGCAGCATGATAGCCAATCATCGTTCCCGTGTAGTTGGCAGCACAATCCCATTTCGGGAAAACACCTCCCTCACGCTGTTTCTTCAACAATGAACGGATATAGCTTTCGTTGGTATGAGGGTCTATGATGGTGAGCAAAGGATGCAACGCACGAAATGTATCCCAAATAGAAAAAGTGGTGTAAACAGGATCTTCCTTATCGGTGGTGTGCACTTTTAAATCCATCCCCAAATAACGCCCGTCTACATCGGTAAACAAGTTCGGACTCAAGAATGCATGATACATGGCAGTATAGAAAATGGCAAGTTGGTCGGGGTCTTCCGTTTTCACCTCTATCTTTGAAAGACAATCATTCCAAGTCTTTCGGGCATCGGCACGCACCTTGTCGAAATCCCAGTCGGGCAACTCAGCCAACAGATTTTGCCTGGCTCCTTCACCATCGACAGACGAGATGGAGAAACGAACCATTACCTGTTCATCTTCGGCCGTATCAAAACGGAGCAACATTTTGCAGACGGGAATATGCTGTCCGCCTTCCTCGATGGTATCGGTATAAAGAGTATGGGTAAAAGGCTTTGAGAAAACAGCATAAAAATAAAGATCTTGTTGCCAAGCCCAATAAGCACTGCGCTTGTATCCGCAAAGCACGGTATCATTGACAGCCTCCACCTCCATGACCTGATTGGTTTGCTGCTGAATATTATAGTCCATATCCAGAATGAAACCCGATTCCTTGCTTTCAGGAAACGTATAACGGTGCATGGCGGCACGCTCAGTGGCCGTCAGCTCGGCTTTCACACCGTAAGTATCCAAGAAAACCGAATAATATCCCGGTTCGGCATACTCGTTCCTGTGCGAAAAAGCAGAAGCGAAAGGACGCTGCTGACTCTCTTTCCCAAGATATTCCACCTTCTGCTCACCTACGGTAGGCATCAAAAGAAAATCACCGAAATCGGCACAGCCCGTACCGCTAAGGCGTGTGTGGGCAAAACCATTGATGGTGGAATCTTCGTAATAGTAGCCCGAACAGGAGTCCCAGCCATCGATACGCGTATCAGGACCCGGTTGAATCATTCCGTGAGGCAACATGGCACCCGGATGCGTATGTCCGTGTCCTCCCGTTCCGATGAAAGGATTGACATAACCGGTGTATTCTTTCATTTCCGTTGTTTGGGTAGAACATGCACTCAAACATAATAATCCTACCAAACAACCGCTTACGAGTCTATTGAATTTCATTGTTTTCTATTTGATGTTATTTTATTTCCGATGAAACGGATTATCGATACCAAATCTCTCCCGGTTCGGAACTCATCTCGAATTCCACAGTAGCCCCGTCCATTATCTGTTGATGGGTGATATAACTCTTATCGTATGGCTTTCCGTTCAACTTGACCGACCGGATATAGATATTCTCACGGTTGACAGCCGGTGCCAGCACTGTAAAAGTCTTCCCGTTGTCAAGATGCATACGCATTTCGGGAAATAACGGAGTTCCTATTTCATACTCACCACTTACGGGATTGACCGGATAAAAGCCCATGGCACTGAATACATACCAGGCAGACATCTGACCGCAATCTTCATTGCCGCACAGTCCGGCAGGTGCATTGAAATAAAGATGATGCATCACCTGTGCCACATACTTCTGAGTCTTCCACGGCTGACGTACTTTATTATACAAATAAATGACATGATGGCTCGGCTCATTGCCATGAGCATACTGCCCAATCATACCGGTGCTGAAAATAGGCAAATCTTCCTTCCCGGCAGGGATATACGTAAACATACTATCGAGCTTCTCTGCAAAGCGGTCTTTTCCTCCGACCAAAGTTATCAGTCCGCGAATATCCTGAGGCACAGACCATAAATACTGCCATCCGTTACTCTCGCAAATATGGGCTGTATAGTCATCGGGACAGAAAGGCCGGATAAAAACACCCTTGTCATCAACGGGCTGCATAAATCCTGTAGCGGGATTGAATACATTCTTGTAGTTTTGAGAACGCTTGTAAAACTCTTCCGCCAGTTCCGTCTTTCCCATCTTGCGCGCCATCTCTGCAATGCAATAATCATCAAAAGCATACTCCAGTGTTTTGGAAAGCGACCAATTGTCGGCATTATACTCATCTTTTATATTATAAGGAATATAACCGAGCTTCTTATAAAGCCCGATTCCCCGATAATTGTCCAAGTTGGCAGTGGCGACACAGGCCTTCAATGCTTTCTCTGCATCAAAGTCACCTATTCCTTTCAAATAAGCATCCACAATGACGGGAACAGCATGATAGCCAATCATCATATCAGTCTCACTACCCCAAAAGTTCCAAACCGGAAGCCGGCCGTTTTGGTCATAAAAAGCAAGAAAAGACTTTATCATGTCATTGGTGCGGACAGGCTCGGTATAAGTAAGAAGCGGATGGGCGGCACGATAAGTATCCCATAAAGAAAAAGTGCCATAGTTCACCCAGCCATCGGCTTTATGTATTTTCTTATCAGGTCCATAATACGAACCGTCCACATCACTAAAGACAGTGGGCGCTATCATGGTGCGATACAAAGCCGTATAGAAATTCACCTTGTCATCCAAGTCACAGATGCCCCTGACCTCTATCTTCCCAAGCTGACGGTTCCAATTCTCTTTGGTCTCCGCCACATACTTATCAAAGTCATTATGAGGAGCCTCAGCCGCCAGGTTTCCAGCTGCCCCTTCCATGCTTACTCCCGAAAGAGCCGTACACAACACTATCTCTTCCCCATCGGTCGTATCAAAGTTGAAACGTGCCACGTATGCAGTACCTATGGTCTTGCCATCCTGTATAATGGCGGTAGTATCTATTTCGGAAGACCGGAACGGTTTGGAAAAACGGGTACGGAAGAAAACACGCTGTCCACGTGCCCAACCGTCAGAGAACCGATATCCCTGTATGGTGCATGAATCCACCACCTCGATATGGGAGTCTTGTGTGAAATCCCAGTTCATCGCCTTCTTCAAATTCAGGAATACGGCAGACTGCGCTTTTGGGAAAGTGTAACGCTGAATGCCACAACGCTCCGTGGCAGTCAACTCCACATTTATATTATAATCTTTCAGCAATACACGGTAATATCCTGCAGAAGCCTCTTCATCCGAATGCCGGAACTTGGAATGAATGCCCAAAGGCGCTTCAGCTTCACGATAAGGAAGGGTGACAGGCATGTAGGAAATGTCGTACAAATCACCGGCCCCTGTTCCCGACAAATGCGTGTGACTGAAACCGGCAATGGTACTGTCGGGATAATAATAACCCGAAATACGGTCCCAACCGGGCAAGCCGTTATCCGGACTCAACTGAACCATGCCAAACGGTGCCTGAGCACCGGGATAGGTATTCCCGGTAAAATCTGTTCCGATAAACGGGTTTACCAATAAACTATAATCAACAGCCGACGCCGGCTGCCTATCGGATATACATGCTCCAAATATCACCAGAAAAAACAAAAACGAGAGAAGAGGTGTCTTCATACTATACAAAGAATTTCATTATTACTCTATTACAAAAATACATATTATAATCACAACAGCAACCTTTCCTATCAAACACTTCATTTTTTTCCGATTATTTTTCTCACTCCAGGTATAAGAAACAATAAAATAAAGAAAGTCTTTTGATAGGAACCTAGAAGTTTTTTTGTATGTTTGTCCATTATATTATTGAAAAACACAACTTAAACAATGAAAAAGAGCGATTTTATCTTTCTTTTGGTGGCTACAGCCATTTTTCTCCCCTTTTTTGTAAGCGATGACGCTTATGAATGGTACAAAACCTTTAACGCCACCCATGGCATGGTCATGAGTTTCCTGAAGTTTGCCATCCTTTCTACCATGGGCGAAATGATCGGACTGCGCATCAGTACCGGTGTTTATATCAACCGGACTTTCGGAATCATTCCCCGGATGGTGGTATGGGGACTGCTTGGCATGGGCATCAATATGGCAATGATTATCTTCTCAAAAGGAGTGCCGATGTTTATGGAATATATGGGTATGGCAAATGCTTCCTCCACCATCAACGGAGAAATGTGTTTTGAGAAAATAATGATAGCATTAGCCATATCGGTAGCCATGAACAGCATTTTTGCCCCCGTCTTTATGACTCTTCATAAGATAACCGACACCCACATAGGTCACTGCGGCGGTTCGGTAAAGGCACTGCTCACTCCCATCCCCATGAAACGGATTATGACGGAACTGAACTGGGCAGTGTTGTGGGGATTCGTATTCAAGAAAACCATTCCTTTGTTCTGGTATCCGGCACATACCATCACTTTCCTGCTCCCTCCGAATATGAGAGTACTGTTTGCCGCCATATTGGGCATCGTACTGGGAGTGTTGTTGGCCGTTGCAGCCAAAAAGAAATAAAAAAGTAAGCGAAAATCCCGATGTCTTTCAAGCCGGACTTTCGCTTACTTTTCATATTATCCTTATCTCCCGCCTTATTTTCCTTCGAATAAACAAAAGCAAAGATTTATAAATTACAAAAGAATGAAACAAACACAGGAACACTCATGTCAATCAAGATTCCATGAAAAATAGCAATCGGAATCATGTCTTTTCCCGAATACCGGGTAATAGAAGGTAATAATACATCCATTGAATTAACTCCGGCAGCAGAAATAGGTGCCAGCCTCCCAAAGTATTTCCGAATAAGAGGAGCACCGAGAAGTGCCATCATTTCACGAAAAATATTTGCCAAAAGAGCAATTGTTCCTAACTCTGTGGCTAACTGTAATCCCATAGAAGGTTCTTTGAACTGTGTAATCAAAATAGAAGAAAGTGAATAATAGGCAAAGCCACTTCCCACCGCCATGCAGTCAAAAACACTCCACTGGGTTAATAACAAACTGGCAAATGCCGAAAAAAGCAACGTTCCTGTAATAGTAGCAACAGGCACCAGCAGCATTTTGAATCGCAAACTTTTAATCAACTCTTTTAATTGTCTGTTACATCCAATCCCAATTCCAACTTGCAACATCAATGCATACAACACATACATGGAAACATTGTGTGTAGAAAACCGGAACTCATTGGCTGCTCCTATCAAACAACCGACACAGAAAAACGCCACAACAATCAAACTACCTTTCATTCGTTACCTCCTTTCTTAAAAAATAAATGAAACACCAGAAAAGATGCCAGTAAACTACCTAAAATACTTAAAGTTGCAAGTACAATGGCCTGCCATCCGAATTTTCCTATATTATTAATAATTAAGCTATTGGAACCTATTGAAAGCCCCAAAACAAAAAGCAACAGGAAGATGGTAAGAGAAATACTTTTCTCTACTTTTTGCAAAAATCGTAAATCACGCAACAGATATCCAATGCCGATACCCGTAAACATTATAGATATAATAGTAAACATAAAATAGCTACTTTTAGAATGAAACATAGATTCTGATGACTAAAAACAAAGTCACCACTAATATACTTTTCATTTCCACAGCCTGTTGGAATGAAGAAAAAATAGAATGGATAAAACTCAAATAAACCCGCTGAACCAATGCACGTGTACAATGAAGCTGTTACACAGGCTTTCTCGTTCCCATCTAACGCTATATGTGCTATATGTAGAGCATAATTGGTTCATATTATCTATAAATTTTGGTGCAAAGGTAACCGTTATTCGCATATTTACCAAATAAATATTCATAATTAACCCTATTCCACACAAAAAAGAGATGAAGGCTTCGATTTGTCGCAAACCGAGACCCTCATCTATTTTCAAACAAGTCACTTACTATGTTAAAACTATATCTCTTCCTTGTGTATCACATTAATATTCCACCTTATAATCCCTGTGCAAGTGTTCTCCTTTCCATGCCTTCTTAGTCGTCCAATCTTCATAAGGGGCTGTCCAAAAAGCATTATCAGCAGGAAGTCCTAAAGGCAAGAAGCTCAAAGTTGCCATATAAAGACTGCCAGTAGAAGTATAACCATCAGCAGCCTCGGGTTGGTGACCATTGAATCCCAAAACCAACCAACCGTTCTCATCAAAGTTCTGATTGCCTTCATATAAATTACGATGTACGGCAGTCAAAGCACAACGCACCTGAGCCGGTTTCAGATGGACGGGTAATTTCTCGCGCAAAGCCACATCTGCCAATGACTGGAAAGCAGCCGAACGATAAGTCACAGAACGGCCCAAAGCCGGATAAGTTCCATCCGGTCCGATAATACGTTCACAAAATTCAGCATGACGTACCATACGTGCCATAGCTTCATCCACTTCTTTCTGACCAGCTCTTTTTTTGGATGCTAATGTTTCAAGCATGGCCACATACATCGGATTCAATACATAAGAATTATAATAATCCATACTAAATTTAGGACCATCACAATACCAACCATCGCCCGCATACCATTCTCTCACTTTATTCTTGGCTATCTTTAAACGGAAAGGATCACATTCACCGCCTGCCCAGTTAATAAAAGATTCGTTCAGTCCGGTAAAAACCAACCAATTATTGTAAGCACCGGTACGATTACGTAAAGCTTTCAACGACTCAATATAACGCTGTTTTGTCACATCGTCCAACGGCTCCCAAAGAGCTTTGGGAGCACGTAAAAAAGCATGTACCAAATAAGCTGCATCCACAATAGGTTGCGGTTGTTTTGTAAAGTTCAATTTATCCGGTGAATTCGGGTCAACAGCATTTTTCAGTCCTTTCAACACTTCCTCACGCATCTGTTTACGAAGTTTCCCCTCTT
>UMDC01022269.1_pt1 | contig 13092 bp, 9 predicted proteins | sample 1964391 | NCBI WGS metagenome assembly UMDC01 (sample SAMEA4835984, study PRJEB28245) | human gut metagenome | biome: gut microbiome; material: fecal sample | place: Denmark | collected 2008 | reverse complement strand
CGCTTCGGGAACAACTGGCCGCCTTGAAATAACTCATCACGAAACATTCAACTCCTCTCTCCGGCTTACAACAGCAGAGAGAGGAGTTTATACCCGACTATGCCGGAAATCACCATCTATACCGACGGCTCGGCCCTGGGCAATCCCGGTCCGGGTGGTTACGGAGCGGTCCTGATATCGGGACGGTTCCGCAAGGAGGTGTCGCAGGGTTACCGCCTGACGACCAACAACCGCATGGAGCTGCTGGCCGTCTGCGTAGCCCTCGAAATGCTGAAATTCGAAGGCAGCGACGTGACGATCTACTCCGATTCGAAATACGTGGTCGATGCCGTGGAGAAACGCTGGGTATTCGGCTGGGAGAAGAAAGGGTTCGCCGGCAAGAAGAACCCCGATCTATGGTCCCGCTTCCTGCACTCCTACCGCCGTCACAACGTCCGTTTCGTCTGGGTCAAGGGTCATGCCGATACGGTCGAAAACAACCGCTGCGACCAACTGGCCGTAGCCGCAGCCAACGACAGGGCGCACCTGCTGGAAGATACCGGGTATGTTCCGGGCAATGGAGAGTAAGCCATATAATAGCATAAAAAACCCCGAAACACGACGAAATATCCCGGGACTTTCTTAAAAACTATCCGGTCACACGGCCGTCCGAACTCGGAACGGCATTCCTCCACTCACCTCCTGCCCCTATCTCTTTAACTTACTTCCGCACATAAGCTCGCTCGATCTCCGCGATATAGACCTCGTGATAATCGTGCTGGGGATACCATTTCGTATCGCACCTGCGATCGACGAACTCTTCGGGCCGGATCTTTCCGACATAGAGCTTGCGGCATTGCAGGATCAGGCGTGCTTCGGCCGGCGCAGGCACTCCGTCGTCCGTACAGGCAACCGTCAGTCCGGCATTGCGGATCTTATCCTCCGTACGGCCGGTACGACTGCCGCAATATTCGAGAGCCGCATGGTACTCAGGTGCGAAAAACGAGAGGGTCACCCGCTCCTCGCGATCGACGAATTCCCGCGTATAACGCTGCGGACGTATCACGAACTGTGCCACAGGACGTCCCCAGATGAAGCCGATCATACCCCAACTGGCGGTCATCGCATTGCAACTTTCTCTATTCCCGGCCGTGATGAGCATCCACTCCCGGCCGATGGCCCGGATAAAATTATCGGTAATTTCAGCGGGATCGATCTGTTTGAAATTTTCCATAATCTATTTGTTCCTTTTTGTGATTCCAACCTGTTACAAAAATAACATTCTTTTCCTAAAATCGGATCGCCGGATTGCACATCCTGATTAATTTGCTATATTTGCCCCTACTTTACCCCGAAACAATAACCGATCCGGAATCTATGTTCAAAACATACATGCGCCTGCTGGGATTCGTCAGCCCGATCTCGAAATACGCCGTTCCCTACTTCTTTTACGCGCTGCTGTACGCCCTGTTCAACACGCTCACCTACGCCATGATCCTCCCGATCATGAACACGTTGTTCGACGACAAGAACTCCTATGTCTTCCAACCCGTTTACGACTTTCCCGTGCACGGGCTCTCGTTCTCGGATATCGACGCCTCGCAGATGTTGAGCTACGTCTATACGCAACTGTTCGGGACGGATTTCACGATGTCGAAAATGCTTCTCCTGCTCGCCTGCGGTACGATCGTAATGAACCTGTTGAGCAATTTCTTCCGCTACATGAGCGCCTGGACGGTCGAAAACATGCGTGTCAGATCGCTGCAACGCATGCGCAACGATCTGTTCAACAAAATAATGGGGATGAACGCCGGATATTTCAGCGATCAGCGCAAGGGCGATCTCATGTCGCGCATCACGCAGGATGTCATGGTGGTTCAATACTGCATCACCAACACGCTGCAAGTCGCCTTCCGCGATCCGCTGCTTATTATCGGTTACGTGATCTACATGCTCCTCGTATCGTGGCAGTTGTCCCTGTTCGCCATCCTGTTCCTGCCCGTAGTGGCGCTCATTATCGGACGGATCGTCAAAAAACTGCGCCACCCGGCCCTCAAAGGGCAGGAACGCATGGGCGACATGGTAAGCGTGCTCGACGAATCGCTTTCAGGCATCAAGGTCATCAAAAGTTACAACGCCACCGACTATATCCGCCGCAAATTCTCCGAGTTCAACGCCGAATTTTCGCGCCTGATGCTCTCGATGGCCCGCCGTCAGCAACTGGCCTCGCCGATGAGCGAATTTCTCGGCCTGACGGCCGTCGCGGTACTGATCGTTTTCGGAGGTTCGCTCGTCATGAACGGATCGCTTTCGGCCGGCGGATTCGTCGGCTTCATCGCCGTATTCTCGCAGATCACCCGCCCCGTGCGCTCGTTCATCGACCAGTTCGCCAATATCAACCAGGGTATCGCTGCGGGCGAACGCATCTTCGACGTGCTCGATTCCGAACCGGAAATCCAGGACAAACCCGACGCCAAGACGTTGGACGGCCTGCACGAGAAGATCGAATTCCGCAATGTACACTTCTCGTACGACGGCAGCCGGGAGGTGATCGACGGCATCTCGTTCGACATCCGTCGGGGAGAAACCGTGGCTCTGGTCGGTCCTTCGGGCGGCGGCAAATCCACCCTCAGCGAGCTGATCCCCCGCTTCTACGACACTACGGGCGGCGACATCCTGATCGACGGGGTTTCGATCCGTGACTACACGCAGGAGAGCCTGCGTGCCCACATGAGCATCGTTGCGCAAGATACCGTGCTGTTCAATGACACCATCGAAAACAACATCGCCATGGGACGCCGGGGAGCGACGCACGAAGAGATCGTCGCTGCGGCCAAAATCGCCAACGCCCACGACTTCATCATGGAGTGTCCGTCGGGCTACGACACCAACATCGGCGACCGGGGCGCCAAACTATCGGGCGGTCAGCGCCAGCGCCTGAGCATCGCCCGAGCCGTACTCAAGAACCCCGAAATCCTGATTCTGGACGAAGCGACTTCGGCCCTCGACACCGAAAGCGAAAAGCTCGTCCAGGACGCACTTAACTCCCTGTTGCAAGGCCGCACTTCGATCGTAATCGCCCACCGCCTTTCGACCATCCACAACGCCGACAAAATCATCGTCATCGAACGGGGTCGGATCGCCGAGCAAGGCACTCACCCGGAGTTGATGGCTAAAAACGGCATCTACGCCAAGCTGATCGAGATGCAGAGCTTCGATTAAAAGCCGATTCCCATGACCGAAAAGGAGAAAATGCTGGCCGGAGAGTGGTTTCATCCCAACGACGCGGAACTCGAACAGGACCGCACCAGGGCCCGCCACCTCACCCATCGGCTCAACGTCACACTCAAAGACAAGGACGCGACCTATCTGGCGACGCTCCGGGAACTCTGTCCGGGGGTCGAAGCCATGATCCGCGCCCCTTTCTACTGCGATTACGGTTACAACATCTCCATCGGCAAAGGGTCCTACGTCAATTTCAACTGCGTCTTTCTCGACCTCGGGCCGATTCGCCTGGGACAACGCTGTCTGATAGGTCCCGGCGTACAGCTTCTGACGGCCGTGCATCCGATGGACGCCACGGAACGGGCTACGGGCAAAGAAAAAGGAGCGGGCATCGAGATCGGCGACGACTGCTGGCTGGGCGGCGGCGTGATCGTCTGTCCCGGCGTCAAGATAGGCTGCCGCTGCGTCATCGGCGCCGGCAGCGTGGTCACGCACGACATTCCCGACAATTCGGTCGCTGCAGGCAATCCGGCCCGCGTTATCCGCACCGCAACCGACGAATAAATCCGCCGCTTCGGAAAATCGCTCTCGGAATCCTGCAACAGCTTCCGCCACAACCCGTTGTCTGCATACAAAAAACTGCTATCCGAGATCTATTTATTCGCATTTTTTCATAACTTTGCATGTTGGTAAAATCCGCCGCCGGCTTCCCGCACGAAACAGGCGGCACACAGCGAATTCCGGCGCTGCCGAATACGACAAAGACAGGTAACAGCTCCGCATTCGGGGCTGTCCGGCGGAATCGGGCCGGATCGGATTCTGCCAGCCCATGAAAACGACGATTGAAAACAACAGGATATGAAGTTCAAAGAGTATAAAGGCCTCGATCTGCCGGGGTTGGCCGCCGACGTACTGAAAGAGTGGGACGCACAGGACACGTTCCACAAAAGCATCTCCACCCGCGAGGGTCATCCCACCTTCGTCTTTTACGAAGGACCTCCCTCGGCCAACGGCACGCCGGGCATCCATCACGTCATGGCCCGCACGATCAAGGATATCTTCTGCCGTTACAAGACGCAGCAGGGTTACCTCGTTCATCGCAAGGCCGGATGGGACACGCACGGGCTGCCCGTAGAGTTAGGCGTCGAGAAGAAACTCGGCATCACCAAGGAGGACATCGGGCGCACGATCTCCATCGAGGAGTACAACCGCGCCTGCCGCGAGGCGGTGATGGAGTACACGGGCCTGTGGGAAGAACTCACGCGCAAAATGGGTTATTGGGTCAATATGGACGCCCCCTACATCACTTACGACAACAAATACATCGAAACCCTCTGGTGGCTTCTGAAACAGCTCTTCGACAAGGGGCTACTCTACAAAGGTTACACCATCCAGCCCTACTCGCCGGCCGCCGGCACGGGGCTTTCGACCCACGAACTGAACCAGCCGGGCTGCTACCGCGACGTGAAGGATACCACCTGCACAGCGCAGTTCAAAATCATCCGCGACGAGCGGAGCGAAAAACTCTTCGACGGAGCCGAAGGCGATCTCTACTTCCTGGCTTGGACCACCACGCCCTGGACACTGCCGTCGAATACCGCGCTGGCCGTAGGCCCCGAAATCGAATACGTGCGCGTCAAATGCCGCAACCCCTATACGGATGCCCCCCAGACTGTCATCCTGGCCAAAGAACTGCTGGGGTCGTATTTTACCCCCAAGATGGAGGGCAAGTTCGAAATCACTCCGGTCACCTACAAGGGTCCGGACTTCGAAGGCATCCGCTACGAACAGCTTATCCCCTGGGTGAAGCCTGCGGGCGATGCGTTCCGCGTCATCTTGGGCGACTACGTGACCACCTCTGACGGTACGGGTATCGTGCATATCGCCCCGACCTTCGGTGCGGACGACGACCGCGTGGCCCGCGCCGCAGGCATCGCACCGCTGTTCATGGTCGATAAGGCGGGCAAGAATCAGCCGATGGTCGATCGCAAGGGACGGTTCTTCCTGCTCGAAGAGCTCGACCCGACCTTCATACGCGACAACGTCGATACAGCGGCCTATTTGCAATGGGCTGGCCGTTACGTGAAAAACGCCTACGACGATTCACTGGCGGAGGATGCCACGACGCTCGACGTAGATATCTCGGTGATGCTCAAAGCCGAGAACAAGGTTTTCAAGATCGAAAAGCACACCCACTCCTACCCCCATTGCTGGCGTACGGACAAACCGGTGCTCTACTACCCGCTCGACTCCTGGTTCATCCGAACTACGGCGCTGCGCGACCGGATGATCGAACTCAACAAGACGATCCGCTGGAAGCCGGAATCGACCGGAACGGGACGCTTCGGCAAGTGGCTCGAAGGTCTGGTGGACTGGAACCTCTCGCGCTCGCGCTTCTGGGGCACGCCGCTGCCGATCTGGGCTACGGAGGATTACTCGGAAATGAAGTGCATCGGCTCGGTCGAAGAGCTCGTCGCCGAAATCGAAAAATCCGTCGCGGCAAGTCTGATGAAGGAGAATCCCTACAAGAACTTCAAGCCGGGCGACCTCTCCAAAGAGAACTACTCGACCGACCGGATCGACCTGCACCGTCCTTACGTGGACAATATCGTGCTGGTTTCGTCCAAAGGCGAACCGATGCGGCGCGAACCGGATCTGATCGACGTGTGGTTCGACTCGGGCGCCATGCCTTATGCCCAGCTACACTACCCCTTCGAGCACGGCGGCGACTACTTCAAGAGCGTCTATCCGGCCGATTTCATCGCCGAAGGCGTCGATCAGACGCGCGGATGGTTCTTCACGCTGCATGCCATCGCCACGATGCTCTTCGACTCGGTGGCCTTCAAGAACATCATTTCGAACGGCCTGGTGCTCGACAAGAACGGCAACAAAATGTCCAAGCGCCTAGGTAATGCCGTGGATCCCTTCGAAATACTTTCGACCTACGGCGCCGACGCGACGCGTTGGTACATGATCTCCAACTCGCAGCCCTGGGACAACCTCAAGTTCGACCGGGACGGCGTGGACGAAGTGCGCCGCAAGTTCTTCGGCACGCTCTACAATACCTACTCGTTCTTCGCCCTCTACGCCAATGTGGACGGTTTTACGGGACAGGAGCCGGAAGTTCCGATGAGCGAACGCCCGGAGATCGACCGCTGGATCATCTCCCTGCTCAATACGCTGGTCCGGAACGTCACCGAATCGCTCGAGAATTACGATCCGACGCCGGCGGCCCGTATGATCCAGGAATTCGTATGCGAAAACCTGTCGAACTGGTACGTGCGCCTCAACCGCAAGCGGTTCTGGGGCGGCGGTCTGACACGCGACAAACTGGCGGCCTACCAGACGCTCTACACCTGTCTGGAAACCGTTTCGATGCTCTCCGCACCGTTCGCGCCGTTCATCTCCGACCGTATCTTCCGCGATCTGAACGCCGTAAGCGGCCGCCACACGGACGAGTCGGTACATCTTTCGACCTTCCCCGTCTGCGACTCCTCGCTCATCGACGGTGAATTGGAGCAGATGATGTCTATGGCCCAACAGGTTTCGTCGATGGTACTGGCCCTGCGCCGCAAGGTGAACATCAAAGTCCGCCAGCCACTCACGAAGATACTCATTCCGGTCCTCGACGCCGACACCGCACGCCGCATCGAAGCCGTCAAGGGGCTCATTATGAGCGAAGTGAATGTCAAGGAAATAGAACTGATCGAAAATACGACGGGACTCATCACCAAGCGCATCAAGCCCAACTTCAAGACCCTCGGTCCCAAATACGGCAAACAGATGAAGCAGATCGCAGCTCTCGTAGCCGGGTTCTCACAGGATCAGATAGCCGCGATCGAAGCATCGGCGGAAACCCTGCTGGACATGGACGGCGAAAAAATCACCGTCACCCCTGCCGATTTCGAAATCACCTCGGAAGATATGCCGGGCTGGCTCGTAGCTACGGAGGGCAAGCTGACCGTAGCCCTCGATATCACGATCACCGACGACCTGCGTGCCGAAGGTATCGCCCGCGAGCTGATCAACCGTATCCAGAACATCCGCAAGGATTCGGGCTTCGAGGTGACGGACAAAATCCGCGTGGAGATCGAACAGCAAGAGTTCGTCCTTCCCGCGCTCAAATCTTTCGCCGACTACATCGCCTCGCAGACGCTGGCTGTCGAAATCGAAGGAGTGCCTTCTCCCAGCGGCGAATTTGTCGTGGAGTCGGAGGTAGATGAGCAACCGGTCCGTATCGCGGTAACCAAAATCTGACCGAAAAAAGGAGAACCTGCACGTTTCCGGCAAAAAATTTGGAAGTAACGGGAATATTGTTTAATTTAGTATAACATTATTACAAATAAAATATTGAAACTATGGCAGAAGCAGAAAAAACCCGATACAGTGACGCCGAATTGGAAGAGTTCAAACAGCTCATTCTCAAAAAACTGGAAACAGCACGTGCGGATTACGAACTCCTGCGCGCCACGATAACCCACACCGCATCGAACGATACGGAGGATACCTCGCCGACGTTCAAGGTGCTGGAGGAGGGAGCCACTACGCTCTCCAAAGAGGAGAGCGGCCGCCTGGCGGCCCATCAAATGAAATTCATCCGCAACCTCGAAATGGCACTCGTACGCATCGAGAACAAGACATACGGCATCTGCAAAACCACCGGCAAGCTGATCCCCAAGGAGCGGCTGATGAAAGTGCCTCACGCAACCGAGTGCATCGAGGCCAAAGAAGGACGGATTCACTAAAGGATTCACCCTCCGAACGAATGTTCTTTTCGTATGGTATGAAAAGAATCCGTTCGCCACGACCGGAGATAAAAATAGGAGCGTCCCAGATAGGACGCTCCTATTTTTATAAAAAACATCCCGCAACTAAGTGCGGCTGCAGGATGCTTCCCTGACGGAACAATAACACTTATGAATTGGAACTTCTCTATATTCATTCGCCGGCCACGCCGCTCCGATTTTTTTTCGTCGTGATCTCGATCACCCCTTTCGCTCCCTTCTCGCCATAATGTTCGACCGCCTGCTCTCCTTTCAATACCGTCATCGCGTCGATTCGGGAGGGATCCAGTTGCGAAAGGCGATCGGCAGAAATTTCCTCGCCATCCAATACTATTAAACCGACCTGCTTCAGAGAGCCATTCTCAATCGAAACCGAATCCACTCCAGCCGTATAAGTCGCCACCGTAACTTCCTCCAAAGGCTGCGCCGACGTAGCAATAGACTTAGACACGGAAGAGTGCCCCGAGGAGGCGCCGGAAGGCTCCCTGACGACTGTCATCTTATTGCGTTTGCCCGATGCATCCGACGAATAAACAGCCAAAGTCGTACGTTCTCCGGATTCATTCGTCCCAAACTCGATCACACCGTCCCGCGCCCGCTCGCCGTAACGGTCCAACAATTCAAAACCGGGTTGCAGAATCCGAACCCACAGAACCTTACCCGCATCGATCGACTTCAAATAATCATCATCGACCTGCCGGCCGTTGATCAACACAAGCGGTCGGGCTCCATTGAGCGGACGGATCGCAAATCCGTTTCCCGTATCCTTGATCCGATAAAAACCAGGACCTTCCTGGAAAGAGTTTCCATGCTCGAAACTACACTCCAAACGGCCGAACTGCCGGGCACCTTCGGTCGTCGTCACATAAACCACGCCATCCGCCGCCTCGCCGTAACGTTCGACAGCCCATTCATCCTTCAAGACCGACATCGATTCGATCTCCGCTTCATTCAAAGCCTTTACCTCGGCAACTGCGACTCTTCTGCCATCGAGCAGGAAGAGCATCGAACTCAAATCGTGACCAGAGACCACGAGCGAATCGTTCGGTGCAGCAACTTCGGAAATCCGCACCTTGACCTGCCCGTCCACCGAAGTATTACCGATCTGAACCGTACCGGACGACGGTCCCTCCGCTACGGATGCGACGACAGATTCACCCGCACCGGACTTCCGGACCTCTTTTTCAGCCTGTTTCGCAGCATCACGAGTCGTCACAAGAATCGCTCCGACACGGGCGGCATCCCCGTAACGCTCGACTAATGCCGGATTACGGAATACATCCTCCCAAGAGAAAATCTGTATGGTTTCGATCTTGCGGGCAGGAATCTTCTCCAGATCAATGATGGAACCCACACGCCCGTCCACAGCTACCAACGGCAGCATTCCGGGACGTACTCCCTGCACGTTCCGCAATTTCAATCCGCTCACCTTATAGGTATTTTTACCATCCACCGATCGGAAACTACCCTTCAGATAACGCATCGGATTGTTGTATTTATCATAAACGGTCACCTCGAAATCATCCTCACGCGAAGCCGTTTTGGAAACGACCTCGATCACCCCGTTCCGGGCCGATACGCCGTATCTGGCGACCGTCGCTTCGTCCGGCTCGGTTACGATCCGAACGGTTTCTATCTCGTGAACGATACCGGGAGTAGTAAAAAGGTAGATATTCGACACCTTGCCATTCCACAGTACCAATGGCCGGAATTCGAACGGCATCGAATGGCTTAACTCGATCCGCCGCACCCGGTAAGTATCGGGCACACCCGTCGGTTCGAAATCGCCCGTAATATAGTGATACAAATCGGAAGGCTTCTGTTTCTCTTCGATTGTCACACGCTCCGACTCTGGACGACTCGTATAGACGATCGCACCGTAACGACCCCGATCGCCGTAGCGTCTGCGTGCCTCGCCGGAGGTCATTCGGGTAGCCGTGGCGATACTCGACGGGGATATCGCGCCCAACTGTCTGTAATCGATCTCCTCACCGTCAAGCAGATACAAGCCCTCGTCCGACAGATCAATCCAAAAAGGGATGAGGGCAGCCCCATCGCTCACCTCGACAGTCACCCACTCTTCCGCACCATCGACCGATTTATACCCGAGTCGTTCGAGTTTCCCGGCATCAGCAGTCAGCAACTTGGCAAACTCCTCTTTCATGTACGCATCGCGGCGGGCGACAAATTGTTCGGGTAACTCATCCCCTTCCCACACCAGGTAAAGCTCCAAATCCTCCGGATCCCACAGCGATGGATCGGCCGGTTTCCAAGACTGCGTATAAGGATAAATCTGAACCCCGATCGACAACACTCCGTTCGCCGCCCGCGTACCGTATCCCTTCAGTGCCTCCGGCCCTTTGACCATCCAGGCACCAATCATCTTCTGTTCCGGCAACCCCAAATAGGTATCCAGCGTTTCAGCCGACAATTCCTCGCCCCCGTCCATTATCAGAGGCGGATGTTCCGGATCGAAGCGGAAATCTGCCGGATCGCCATAAACCGCATACACTACCGGTTCATCGGATACGGGCAGATGGGTCAGAGCAAGCGACTCTTTCAAATGAAATTCCAAGGCAATGTCCGTCCCCATCGGAATTCCGAAGCGGCTACCGACTGATTTTACTTTCTGATCCGTATCCCCTCCAACAAGGTAACAAACGATCGGCTTCTCCGTAACGATCGTAAAGCGGCCCTCCGCATCGGTCACAACCCGCCGGCCGCCGCTGCAAATAAACTCATAACCGGCCCAAGGCTTATCGTCCCGGCCAAATACACGTCCGGTAAAGGTGTGCGCCCCCGATTCTGCCGTTTGCTTTTCGAGAGCGGTACGCTCGAGATTAGCCAGCAATTCGGCCATGGAGCCTTCGACCGGAGGCATTCCCCCTTCCGGTGTACCGACCATACGGCCGTCCGCACCAGCAGGAAGAGGCATTTCACCGTTTCCGGAATTTTTCGTAGTTTTGTCCTCCGGAAGGACATAGGAGGTCTGTGCGAAAGCGCCGAGCGCCAGGCACGCAAGCGGCAGGACATAGAGCGCCTTGGCCCTGGCCCACCTCGATGATCGTTTACGCAACATCATGGTAATTCGGTTTTTAAGGTTACTATGATTAAGGCTGTTGGCAATTGAGTACCACCTCCCGCCAACGGCCTTTTTTATCAACAGCATCTGATAATCTTTCGCATTGACCCCGCAGCGGAGCACCTGCTCGTCGGCCTCGTACTCGTGCACGGCACGCAGTTCCACACGCAACAGCCACATCGCGGGGTTGAACCACTGCAAACACCCCAGCAAATCGACCAGCAGCAGGTCCCACGAATGGCCCAACCGCTGATGCGCCTGTTCATGCACGAGGATCGTCCCTCTGCCGCAGGCATAATCCTCCTCGGACATCACCACGTATCTCATCCAACTGAACGGAGCTCGAATCCGATCCGACAACACCAAAACGCTCCCGTTTCCAAGCGGTATGCGCCGGCCGCGGCGCGTCATTCGCACAACCCGCACGATGTTGCATACGGTCCATCCCAACGTCGCAAATACCCCTGCAAAATAGATGATTCCGAGCAAAACGCCCCAGTCGAACGGTTCGGGAGCAGGCTCCGGCTCCTCTATTATCATCAGGTCCCGGGTATCGTCGGGGATTCGGTTTTCGAATACCATGTCCCGCCGGAAATAATTTTCCGGAATCACGTCGATCCCAGCGGCGGATACCCCGGGCAACTCCTTCTCGACGGTAATTACGCACAAAGGCAGCAAAAACGACAGCAGCAACACTCCGCACAACAACACCCTGTTCATCCGATGCAGCGTATCGCGGCTCAACAACAACTTGTAAAACAGGTAGAAGACCGCCAGGCATCCCGCAGCCTTCAGACTGTAAAGCAGAAAGGTCGGCATAGGACTATCGTTTTTCGGTTTGACTTTCGATTTGCCGGATCAGGTCGCGCAGATCGTCCACGGAGATTTTCTCCTCCCGTACGAGCGACGAAACCACCCCGAGGTAGGAATTGTCGAAATACTTGCTCACCACGCCCTTCAGCGTCTTGCGGCTGAACTCCTCCTCGCTGACGAGCGGATAATACTGGTAGGTGCCGCCATAGGCCTTGTGTCCGACGTACCCTTTCGCCTCGAGGCCACGCACCATCGTCGATAACGTATTGAAATGAGGTTTCGGTTCGGGCCAGAGCGCAACCAGTTCGCGCACGAATAACGGGCCCCGCGTCCAGAAACAACGCATCAGCTCCTCTTCTCTGGGTGTCAGCTTTTCCATAGTCGATGTCGGTTAAAGTCGAACGAAACAGGACCTGCACAAACGGCAGCACAGCTCCGCATTGCCGGCTCCTGCACAAAAATCTTCTGAAACAAAGATAACTAAAAAAATTTCACATACAACTATTTTTTATAGTTTTCAAACTAAAAAATTTAGTTTTGCAGGAGAAACAGAGAGCAACCCGCTGTAAAACAACAAAAAAATAATAGACAAGATAAAAAATTCTTGTCTATTATCAGGATTAAGATATGGAAAAATCTTCCTATTCCTCGTCGCGGTGCAGCTTCTCTACGTAAATGGCATGCTGCATGGCGATACGCTTCGCAACCGAAGGTTTGGTGAAATACTGGCGACGACGAAGCTCCTTCAGGACACCCGTACGCTCGTATTTACGTTTGAATTTCTTGAGGGCCTTCTCGATGTTCTCGCCCTCTTTTACCGGCATGATAATCATAATTCGTTGCTTTTTTTATTGTTTTTTACTCTATTTTCTAATGGATCGTGTCTTGTATCGGGGCGGGACTCCATCCGGACGACTCCGACTCCCTATTCGGTATGTCTTTCGAGGCTTCTCGTACCGTAAACCGAAGATACGGGGCCAATCGCTCGGCCTCACGCGGGGTTAATATGTGCTCTTCAACCAACTCTTCGACGGTACTCCAACCTCCTTTCAATTGTCTTTTACTAAATAACTTCCTAAATACGGCGGGCGGCAAATAAGGATGCCCCTTGAGCGTACTCGGAGGTGCAAAGTTAATATCAATTTTTCGAATTTTGAAACTATCGCAGTAAATTTGTTTCACGATCCGCTCGAAATTGGACTCCGTGAC
>UMDC01032567.1_pt1 | contig 13300 bp, 6 predicted proteins | sample 1964391 | NCBI WGS metagenome assembly UMDC01 (sample SAMEA4835984, study PRJEB28245) | human gut metagenome | biome: gut microbiome; material: fecal sample | place: Denmark | collected 2008 | reverse complement strand
CGCCATGCAGGGCAAGACGCCGCTGTTTTTTGCAAAGGATGAGAAGCTGCTCGGCGTAATCGCCGTGGCGGATGTCATCAAGGAGGACAGCCCGCGTGCAGTGGCAGAACTGCAGAACATGGGAATCTATGTGGTGATGCTGACCGGCGACAATGAGCGGACGGCGCAGGCGATCGGAAAAGAGGCAGGCGTGGACGAGGTGATCGCCGGCGTGCTTCCGGACGGCAAGGAGCAGGTGGTAAGAGAACTGCAGAAAAAAGGCAAAGTGGTCATGGTCGGCGATGGAATCAATGACGCGCCGGCGCTTACAAGGGCGGATATCGGAATGGCGATCGGCGCCGGAACGGATATTGCCATTGATGCCGCGGATGTCGTGCTGATGAAGAGCCGCCTGTCGGATGTGCCTGCGGCAATCCGCTTGAGCCGCGCAACCCTGCGCAATATTCATGAAAATCTGTTCTGGGCATTTTTCTACAATATTATCGGCATTCCTCTTGCGGCAGGCGTGTGGATTCCGCTGTTCGGCTGGCAGTTAAACCCGATGTTCGGTGCGGCAGCCATGAGCTTATCCAGCTTCTGTGTTGTGACCAACGCGCTGCGCCTGAATCTGTTCCGGATGTATGACGTCGGAAAAGACCGCAGGATCAAAAATGCGGTGACAGGGCAGACCGCCGCAGCTGCGGCGAAGGAGCCGGATGACGCTTTGGAGAAGAAATCAGAAACAAATCAAAAAAAGGAGAATGAGACAATGAAAAAGACAATGAAGATTAACGGTATGATGTGTGGACACTGTGAGGCGAGAGTCAAGAAGGCACTCGAAGCGGTAGAAGGCGTGCAGGAGGCTGTAGTCAGCCACGAGGCAGGAAACGCGGTTGTGACGCTTAGCAGCGACGTGGCGGATGAGGTCTTAAAGAAGGCGGTTGAGGATCAGGATTACGAGGTGGTTTCTGTCGAATCCTAGAAAATAAGGTCAAAAGTTTCATTGACTTTATGAGGTCGGCTTGGTACAGTGAAAGGTAGGAGGAATGTTATGCGTTATGTACCACTCAGGGAGGCAGAACCGGGCATGGTTCTTGCAGCCGACCTTTATGATTCCGTCGGAAGAACGTTGATTGGCTGCCATTGCGAATTGACGGAGAGCTATCTGGAAAAACTGGAAGCTTACGGATTCGACGGTATATATATAGAAGATAAACTTTCAGAGGGCATCACGATTGAGAGTGTGATTACGCCGCAGTTAAGGCAGGAGGGACAGGAGCGCATCCGTGCCTGTGACATTGGCGGATGTAAGTTGATTGCCAGACGCATGGTGGAGGAGATTTTATCCTGCGGAAATGTGTCTCTTGATCTTACGGACTTAAGAAGCTACGACGATTACACTTACGCACATTCTGTGAACGTGGCGGTATACTGCGGCGTCATTGGAATGGGTATGGGGATGAGTGAAGTGGAGCTGGGGCATCTTGTGACTGCGGCATTGCTTCATGACCTCGGAAAGCTGCAGATCCCGGATGAGATCTTAAACAAGCCGGGACGTCTGACACAGGAAGAATATCTGATTATGAAATCCCACGCAACACTGTCGTACCAGATTATCAGTGAGCGGTGGGATATTTCTGCGCATATCAAGGAGGCCGTGCTGCATCACCATGAAAATGTGGACGGAAGCGGATATCCGGACGGGCTGGAAGGCGCGCAGCAGACGATATTTACCAGGATTCTGCACGTGGCGGATGTCTATGATGCACTTACGTCCAGGCGCCCGTACAAGGAGCCATACGCACCGTACGAGGCGACAGAGTATCTGATGGGCGGCTGCGGCATCATGTTTGACCGCGAGGTAGTGGAGACACTTCTAAAGTATGTGCCGCTCTATCCGAAGGGAACGATGGTTACGCTTTCCGATGGAAGAGAAGCCATCATCTATGAGAATTTTGGCGTACATAATTTAAGACCCGTAGTGCGTCTGATGGACGGGGAACTGTTGGATCTGTCCAACGAAGCGAACTACCATATTACATTGCGTATGAAGACGGAATCCGGCTTCTCCACGGAAGAGGCAGAAAAGGAGCGCAACGAGATGATACGCCCGCCGGTACGCTGCCGGATCATGGTTGTGGACGATATGAAGACGAATCTGCAGATGCTGCGTGGCATTTTAGAGCCGTTATATGATGTCATCCTGATGAAATCCGGTCACCAGGCATTGCTGTATTTGAAAAAACATCCGGCGCCGGATCTGGTGCTGATGGATATCGATATGCCGGAGATGGACGGTATCGAGACGGCCAAACGCATTATGGAGATGACGGATCACACGGTGCCGATCCTGTTCGTCACGGCGCTTTGCGACAGACAGACGGTCACGCTGTGCCGGAATCTGGATGCGGCAGGTTACATTGTAAGACCGTACAAGCCGGTCTTTGTCAAGACAGAGATTAAGAGGATTCTGATGGGGCGGAGTGAGATTGAATGATATTATTGGTTCAGATAATATGTCTTTGTTATACGCTGTATGTACTGCAGGAATATGCCACTTCCGGTGCATATTCCAGACAGCACAGGCTGCTGCCGCTGCTGGTCGGACTGATCGGTGTATATAATTTCTATCAGGTTGTCCTTACGCTCACCGGACAGACAGAACTGTTCGGGCGTTTGAAGGACATGCTCTTAATTCAGGTGCTTTATCTGATTCTTATCTATATCATGGATTTTCTGAAAATCCATATCCCCTACGGGGTGCAGTGGATTATGTTTTGTGTGCTGCTCGCGCTGAATGTGATTGTTTTTATGCGCTACCGGCAGCCGGAAATCTATCACATTTATTTCAGAATTTACTTAATCGGATGTACGGCGGCGATCGTTGCAATGGGAACCTACGCCTATCTGCGCCGTTCCCTGACCATGCATGAGCATCAGATTGCTAATCTGCTCTATATTGTGCTGCTCGTGAATGCAGCAGCGATGTGCGCGGAAAAGTTTTTTACTATTCCGGGCAATCTTCTGATGCTGGCAGCTACAACCGGTGTCTGCGGTGCGGTTCATTATCTGATCCAGACGGATCAGCTGATGGATACGGGCGAGCTTCTGCGCGAGCGGCTGTACGATGACTCGGATACGGCAGTGGTACTGCTGGATACCAATTTTTACTGCGTTGATGCGAACCGCAGCGGCAGAAGTCTGTTTGCGGGTCCGATGCAGTTGTATGAGAGAAACAGCCGCAGGCACCGCGGATACATGCAGGAGGCGGAGGAGCTGGCGAAGTCCATACAGGAGGGAAAAAAGAGCCGGGAGATCGAGAAGAACGGACAGTATTATCAGTGTCAGTGTACGCCGGTGTACTATTCAGGGAGGCTTCGTGGATATATTCTCGGTGCCTGGGATATTACCAGCCCGAAAAAAGAGACGCAGTTGATGCAGGCATTAAAGGGAAAAGCAGAGATGCAGACGGCGCGGAAAAGTGATTTCCTCGCGCAGATGAGCCATGACCTGAAAAGCCCGCTGCACGCCATCATCGGAATCACGGATATTTTAAGCAGCCGCAAGGAACTCACGGCAAGTGACCGTGCACTCCTGCTTCACATCAAGGGAGCTGGGAACAGCCTTGTGGAACAGGTGAATGCGATTCTTGACTATTCCAGAATTGAGGCAGGAAAGTTCGAGCTGATGGCGGAGTGCTACCGGCTGGATCAGGTGCTCGAGGAGGTGGCACACATGTGTGTCATCAATCTGCAGTCGAAGAGGGTGTGGTTTGAGGCCTGTATACAGGGAGAATTCCCGGAGAAAATGTATGGGGATGCCATGCGCGTCCGGGAAATTTTGCAGAATCTGCTCGCAAATGCGGTCAAGTTCACAGAGGAGGGCGAGATCCGCTGTGTGATTACCTGTGAGGCAATCCGGGATTCCTCGGATGTGATGGTCCGCTGCAGGGTGTCGGACACCGGCACCGGAATGACAAGCGAACAGCTGCGGCAGGGATTTGATTCTTATGTGAGCTATGCGGCAGAGAGCGGACAGTCGGGAAACGGACTGGGACTTAGCATTGTAAAGGAACTTGCAAACCGTATGGGAGGCAGTGTCCGCGCCGAGAGCAACGGCACCAGGGGAACCACGATTACCGTGGAAATCCGGCAGAAGGTGTGCGGAAGCACCCTGCATGATGCGGTGTGCTATACGACGGACAGTCTGCTGCGCGAGTCAGTGGTCTATACGGAGCGGATCCAGCCGACATGGATCTATCCGGGGGCACATGTTCTGCTCGCGGATGATATGCGGATCAATCAGGAGATTTTCCAGGAACTCGCAGCGCCGTGGCGGTTTACACTGGATGTTGTGCGCAACGGAAAGGAGGCTGTGGAGGCGGCAGCGCGGAAGGAGTATCAGCTGATTTTTCTGGATCAGAGGATGCCGGAAAAAAATGGCGATGAAGCGGCGAAGGAGATCCGCCAGTTTTGCGATATCCCAATGGTACTTATGACTGCTGATATTACCGCGGAGTTAAAGCATCGGAATCGCAGACCGGAATTTACGGCGTATCTGGACAAGCCGATCGATGTGTCAGAGCTAAAGAAAGTGATTGAGACTTATCTGCCTGTCGCAGAGCGCAGGGATTTCCTGCTTCACGCGCAGATGAACCATGGGGCATACCGCCGTCTCTTGCAGACGTTTTTGCAGGAGACGGGATCGCTTGCAGCAGAACTGCCGGGCTATGTGCCGGAGCAGCTGGAGCTTTTCGGAACGAAAGTGCACGGAATCAAGGGCGCCAGCCAGCAGATCGGCAGACAGGCGTTAAGCGAGAGCGCAGAAATCATGGAAATGGCGGCAAAGACAGAAAATATCCGATACATGGAAAAGCATATGACAGAGTTTTTGGAGACGATCCGGCACACGTTAGAGAGTGTCGAGGATGAATTAAAGAATCTGCCGCAGGAGATACAGGGGGAAGGCGCAGCCACGGCAGAGGACATACCGGAGGAAAAGCAGCAGATTCTGGCGCAGCTTAGGGAAGCTTTTGATGCGTGTGATTTAAACGGGATTGAGCAGGGACTTTCCCGGTTTGCGCGTGCCCATCTGACAGCGGAGGAACGGGAACTGTTGACAGAACTGCATGCGGCATATGAGAACCTGGATTACGAAGAGGGAAGCGAACTGCTTTCCGGCCGGATGCTGTGATAGAAGTGAAAGAAAAAATGATTGTTTTGTACAGGTTACGCGATTGATAGTGTGAGAAAAATTCCCCTCGCAGAGATATACTGTGCGTAGAATAGAAATCCGGAGTTCCCGGAGCAGCTGACAGGAGATCTGCAGCAAATTTGTACAGGGGGAAAACTATGAATCTGGCAGAAATTACACATCGGGCGTATTTTTTAGCCTGCTATCCGCTTGATGAGAGACATTTAAAAATAAGTATTCAGACAGGAAAAGATGTGGACGAGGTGATCCTCTGGGCGGGTGATCCATATTCCGCCGGGATTGCCGAAAATGAGCAGAACTGGCAGGGAGAGCGGGTGCCGATGGAACTGGAGCGGGAACTGGCACACAGAAATGTATACAGTGCCGTCCTTACACCGGCGTACCGCAGGGTCAAGTACCATTTTGAGATCACCGGCGGCGGGGAGAGTGTCTGCCTGTTTGAGGATGGATTTGCAAAAAACGCAGAACATTTTCCGGCGGACCGGATGATCCAGCGTTTTATCTATCCGTGGATGAACCGGGCGGACATTATGAAGGTGCCGGAATGGGCGGAGAATATCGTGTGGTATCAGATTTTCCCGGATCGTTTCTGCAGAAAAAATCCGGAAGAAAAGCGTCATTCCTGCCGCGAGTGGGCATGCCAGGAGGATCCGACCTGGAAGGAGTTTTACGGGGGGGATCTGGCGGGAATCCGCAGCCGCCTTGCCTATATTGCAGACCTCGGCGTCGGAGGCATCTACTTAAACCCGATTCTGTGGTCGGATTCCAACCACCGGTATGACACGATCGACTACCACAGCGTAGAGCCGGATCTCGGCACGGAGGAAGAACTGAAGGCGTTGATTACGGAGGCGCATGCGCTGGGACTTCGTGTGATGATCGATGCGGTATTCAATCATTGCGGAGCGAAGTGCGCGCTCTGGCAGGACGTGCTGGAAAAGGGACCGCAGTCCGACTATTACCACTGGTTTTGCGTGAACCGCTGGCCGATCGATGCGCAGACCCATGCGACAAAGCAGGGGGATTATTTCTCCTTTGCGTTTGTCGACAATATGCCCAAATTTGATACCAGTGAGCCGGACGTGATGGAGTATCTGACCGGCATTGCAAAGCACTGGGTATGTGACTGGAAGGTTGACGGAATCCGTTTTGATGTCGGCAATGAGATTTCACATGCATTTTTAAAACATCTGCGTCTGGAATTGAAAAAGTGCAATCCAAAGCTTTTCCTGCTCGGCGAGATCTGGCATGATGCTTTCCCATGGCTGCTCGGCGACGAGTATGATTCGACGATGAACTACCCGTTTCTGGCGTGCGTGAATAACTTCTGGGCAGATAAGACACAGAGTGGTACGGATTTTATGCATGGCATCAACCAGTGCTACAGCATGTACTACGAGCAGGTGGACCGCGTGCTGTTTAATCTGTTAGATTCCCATGATACGGATCGTCTGATGGAGAGATGCCACGGAAATGCGGATATGTTTCTGGCACAGCTTACAGTTCTGTTCACCATGCAGGGCGCGCCGGGCATCTACTACGGCACCGAGATCGGTATGGACGGAGGCGGAACAAAGGCGAACCGGAAGTGCATGCCGTGGGAGGAGATCGATGCGGGCAGCTTTGCGGAACTGACCGGACAGGTAAAGCAGCTGATTGCGATGCGCAGGCAGTATCCGCAGACAAGGAGCGGAAAAGTGGTATGGGATGTCAGAGAGGATTCCAGATTGTTACATTATTATAAGAAAAAAGAAGGACAAAAAACGCTGGAGGTCTGCATTAACGCCGAGGAGGAACCGGTGCGGACAGGGGAGCGGGGACTGCCGGAGCCGGAGGACTGCCTGTTCGCGAACGGATTGGAGCACGGAAGCTTAAGACCGCAGGGTGTTTTCATAAGATTAGTGTGAACATGACACTGCCGTATCGGATCCCGTCTGATGCGGCGGTGTCAGCAGCTCCACTGCAATCCGGAGGCAGAGTGTCTGCATGGATTCCATATCAAACTGACTGCAGAGGGAAGTCGCCAGCTGGGTGTGCGCAAAGCTTTCCAGAAGCTGGATACCTAAATAGATGCGTTCCCTGAGCGTCGGAAGTCCTGCGTATGCGGGGGGACATTTCTGCACGAGGGTATCGACTGCATCGAGCAGAATCCGGTGATAGGCATCCCGGACAGCCAAAATCTTCTGTGTTTTTTGTTCGCAGGTGTGATAAAATGAATTTACAATGTTTTTTACAGGAAAATGTATTGAGGGGAATTTCATATGTTAAAGGTTTTTTTAGCGGAAGATGAGATCGTTATGCGGGAGGGCATAAAGAACAACATCGACTGGCAGGGGGAAGGCTTTGAATTTGTTGGTGACGCGGGCGACGGGGAGCTCGCCTATCCGATCATCCAGAAGACGAGACCGGATATTCTGATCACGGACATTAAGATGCCGTTCATGGATGGACTGGAGCTGAGCCGTCTCGTGAAGCACGAGCTGCCGGAGACCAAGATCATATTCCTGAGCGGGTATGACGAGTTCCAGTATGCAAAAGAGGCAATCGACATCGGAATCACGGATTATCTGGTGAAGCCGGTCACGGGTGCACAGCTGATCGGGACACTCAAGAAGATCGGTCAGAAGATCGAGGAGGAGCGCGGGAAGCAGAAGCAGCAGGCGCCGGAGGAGGCGAGATCTGCCGGCAGGCAGCGGCTGTTCCGGCACATGGTCTCCGGAAAGCATACCTATGCGTCGGTGTTCCAGGAGGCGAAGGAACTGGGACTTGAGCTGATTGCGGAGCAGTACAATATCATGCTGCTCCAGCTGTTCTCCGAGGAGAAGGAGGATGTCCTGCCGGAGAAGATAAAAGCCTTCGAGCAGGAGCTGGAGAAGTACATGGAGCAGTCCGGCAATCTGATTGTCGCAAAGCAGAGCCGGGCGGAGTACGATTTTGTGCTGAAGGGCACAGGGCAGCAGTCTCTCGCGGAGACGACAGAGCAGGTAAAAAGCCTGCTGGCAGAGTATTTCCGGAGAGAGACGGCGGTGGAGTATGTCGCGGCGCTCGGGACACCGGTGGAGCGTTTCAGCGAGCTGCAGCAGTGCTACCGGCAGACCAACCTGTGCTTTTCCAGACGCTATTCGGTAGAGCGCAACCAGATCCTTGAGGAGGAGACGCCGGGGGAGACTGCGGCGGAGGTTCTGGAGGATGTAAAGCTCGGGGAGCTGAATATCTCCAGCCTGAGCCAGCGGCAGGCGGAGGCTTTTCTGTACACGGGCACTAGGGAGGAGGTGTCCGGCTTCGTGGAGGATTACTTTGCACAGCTCGGGGACGGCAATGTAAAGTCTATCTTCCTGCGCCAGTACGTGGTGATGGATCTGTATGTGACGGCGGTTTCCGTTCTGGAGAAGAGCGGTTACAAGAGCAGGGATCTCGTGGAGCGGTGCGGCGATGCGAAGGAGATGGTAGCCTACCTGACCACGGTTGAGCAGACCAGGGAATATATTAAGAAGCTTTTTTCGGCGGTGCTGGATTTGCGCAGTGAGGCGGTGGACGGAAAATACGACGGCATCATGCAGAAGGCAAAGACCTACATCAACGATCATTTTGAGAAGGACGGGATTTCCCTGAATATGGTCGCAGCGGAGGTAAATCTGAGTCCGAGCCATTTCAGCACGGTATTCGGTCAGGAAATGGGAGAGACGTTTGTAGAATATCTTACAAGAATCCGCATGGAAAAAGCGAAGGAGCTGCTCAGGACGACGGGAAAGAAGGTAACGGAGATTGCCTTTGAGGTGGGCTACCGGGATGCGCATTATTTCAGCAACCTGTTCAAGAAGACGCAGGGCTGCACACCGGGTGAGTACCGCAGCAGAGGGTAAAAGGGGAGATGGATATTGAAGAGAGGGTTTTCACTAAAGAGCAGGCTCTATATGCTGCTGCTGATCTGTGTGGTGCCGCTGACCATACTTCTGGCGTATCTTCTGATTATGACGAACAAGATTTCCTCCGAGTATGACGGGATTGTCAGGAGAATCACAAAGGCAAACGCGTACAACATCAATTTCAAGGAGGACATGGACTACGTGATGTATATTATCGTAGTCAATTCGGAGCGTGCCGAGGAGCTGGTGGACACGGAGCAGCCGCACCGGATGATACAGGCCGCGCGGGAGGTGTTCGGCGAGCTCTATGAGGAGGCAGATTCCGAGTACGCCGCGAACCGGCTGTCAAGCATACTAAAGAGTCTTGACACGCTGGAGGATCGTGTGGAGGAGATCGAGAAGGATGCGCTTGTGACCGGGCTTTATGAGACGAACATGGAGCGTCTGGATCTGAATATCCGCGTCCTGACGGAGCTGATACAGGAGCAGATCCAGTATTATATCTACTATGAGACAACGAACATGGAGGAGCTGCGGATGGGAATCCGCGCGGATGTGGAGAGTGCCATCACGGCGATCACAGTGATTCTCGTCCTGATACTGCTCGGGGCATGGATGGTCAGCAGGAGGATTGTGCGGGGAATCACGGAGCCCATCCAGCGGCTGTGTGAGGCTGCGCAGGCAGCGGGAAGCGGGGATTTTGCGATCCGGGCGCAGGACGAGGAGCTGGATGAGCTCTCGGTTCTGAACAGCAGCTTTAACCAGATGGTGGAGGAGATCGGGCATCTCGTGGAGGATATACGCGTGGAGGAGCTGAATCTGCGCGCGGCGGAGCTGCGCGTGCTGCAGGAGCAGATCAACCCGCATTTTCTGTACAATACACTGGACAACATCATCTGGCTCGCGGAGTCGAAGGACACGGAGCAGGTCGTGAGGATGGTGTCGTCCCTGTCAAGCTTTTTTCGGACAACCTTAAGCAAGGGGCGGGAGTTCATCACGGTAAAGGAGGAGGAGCAGCACATCCGCAGCTACTTAGAGATCCAGCAGTTCCGCTACAGGGATATACTGGAATATGAGATTGCGATTCCGGAGGAACTCTATGAATATGAGATCATCAAGCTGACGCTCCAGCCGCTTGTGGAGAATGCTCTCTACCACGGCATCAAGAACAAGCGCGGCGGCGGACATATCCGGGTGTCCGGTGCACTCTGCCAGGATGTCATGATTTTCAAGGTGCAGGATGACGGAATCGGAATGGACGGTGCGCGGCTTGCGCAGGTGTGCGCCATGCTCCGCGACGGGGAGCAGGAGCCGGAGCAGGAGGAGACGGGCGGCTTCGGACTGTTCAATGTCAACCAGCGTATCCAGCTCAATTATGGCAGGGAGTACGGACTGAAGATACAGAGCACCTACGGGCAGGGCACCGAGATCTGGGTGCGGATTCCGTGCCGGGCAGAGAAAATCAAAAGAAAACGCAACATTTCCAAAAAAATTACACCTTTTGAGGAAAATACGGCAAAATTGTGAATGAGCTGTTCATAATTTAGTAAAAAATTATACTTATTTCAAAAGCCAGTCGGTATTTTTTAAACCGTCCGAAAGCTATAATAGGTACATGGTTAAGGACTTAACCAAATCTAATAAAAACTTTGGGAGGTTTTTAAAATGAAAAAAAAGTTAGTGAGTGTATTGATGTGCATGGCAATGGGCGCAACCTTACTGGCAGGCTGCGGAAGCGAGGAGGCTGCTGACAGCAGCAACACAACGGCAGCAGATGCAGCAGACGCAGATACGGCAGCGGACAGCGAAGCAGCGGATGCTTCTGACGCAGCAGATGCGGCAGACGCAGCTGACGGGGATGTAATCACAATCGGCTTTGCACAGGTTGGCCATGAGTCTGACTGGCGTACCGCATCCACGAATTCCGCACAGTCCATCTTCTCGGCAGAGAACGGATATGATCTCCAGTTCGTTGACTGCGACCAGGATTCGGCAGTCCAGCTGGAGGCAGTACGTGGCTTCATCGAGCAGGATGTGGATTACATCATCATCGACCCGATCGTATCGACAGGCTGGGACACGGTACTGACAGAGTGCGAGGAGGCAGGTATTCCGGTTATCGTCATTGACCGTACGATTGATGATTCGGACAAATATATTTCATGGGTAGGCTCCAACTTCAAGAATGAGGGTCTTGCAGCAGGTGAGTGGTTAAAGGCTTACACGGATGCAAAGGGCATCAGCGACGTGAACGTGCTCGTTATCGAGGGAACAACCGGTGCTTCCGCACAGATCGGACGTACGGACGGCTTCAAGGAGATCGCAGATGCAAACGGCTGGAACATTCTGGATTCCCAGACCGGTGATTTCACACAGGCTGGCGGACAGGAGGTTATGGAGTCTTACATCAAGAGCTACGAGGGACAGTTCAATGTAGTGGTATGCCAGAACGATAACGAGGCATTTGGTGCGATGGATGCCATGAAGGCAGCAGGTATCTCCTATGGTGTGGACGGAGACGTGATCCTGATTTCCTTCGATGCCTGCACCGCAGGTCTTGAGTATGTAATGTCCGGCGACATCAATGCAGACTTCGAGTGCAACCCGCTTGCAGCTCCGTTTGTAGAGGATGTTATCCAGCAGTTAGAGTCCGGCAGCACACCTGACAAGGAAGTATACATGGTTGAGCACTGGTATGTAAATGAGGACATCCTTTCATCCATCACGGTAAACGGCGAGGAGCAGGAGCTTACCGTGGTTACACAGGAGATCGTTGACGCACAGTATTAAGACGGTCTGACAACAGGACAAACATTATAGCAGGGACAGAGAAGAAGCTGCTTCACAGACAGGGAATTTGTAATGGGGGAGGCCGGTTGGTCTCTCCCAATTTTAAGGAAAGGGTGGAGTAAAATGGAGCATAATGTGGTACTGACCATGCGGGGGATTACCATGACATTTCCGGGTGTAAAGGCACTGGACAATGTGGATCTTACACTGCGGAAGGGCGAGATCATGGCACTGATGGGAGAAAATGGTGCCGGGAAATCTACACTGATCAAGTGTCTGACCGGAATCAACGCGTTCGATGCGGGAGAAATACGCGTTGACGGGATCGATGGACCGGTGGTCAATCATTCGACCCTGGATGCACAGAAAAAGGGAATATCCACGGTGTATCAGGAAGTCAATCTTTGCCCGAATTTGAGTGTGGCAGAAAATTTATTTATCGGCAGGGAGCCGAAGACAAAGCTTGGAACCATCGACTGGAAGACGATGACAGCAAAATCCAACAGGATTATTAAGAGCCTGGATCTTGATATTGACGTAACCAAAAATCTGGAGGAGTATTCACTGGCGCTCCAGCAGATGATTGCGATTGCAAGAGCGGTGGATATGGATTGTAAGGTACTGATTTTAGACGAGCCGACATCCTCCCTGGATGACCATGAGGTTGAAAAGCTGTTCGTTCTTATGCGGCAGCTGAAGGAAAAGGGTGTGGCGATTGTGTTTGTGACACACTTTCTGGAGCAGGTATACGCAGTCTGTGACCGGATCACAGTGCTCCGGAACGGCATACTGGTCGGAGAATATCCGATTGAGGAGCTGCCAAGGGTAAAGCTGGTCGCAGCGATGATGGGCAAGGATTTTGATGACCTTGCAGCTGTAAAATCAGAAGAGAAGAAGGATTTTACCAATGTGCCGGTGGTTATCGATGCGCAGGGCATGAGCCACAAGGGAAAGATCAAGCCGTTTGATTTACAGATACATAAGGGTGAGGTCGTGGGACTGACAGGTCTGCTTGGCTCGGGACGCAGTGAGCTGGCGCGTGTCATCTATGGAGCGGATAAAAACCAGACAGGTAAGCTGTTTGTCAACGGAAAAGAGGCAAAGATCAATGCGCCGATTGATGCGATGAATCTTGGAATGGGACTTCTTCCGGACGACAGAAAGGCAGAGGGCATTATCGCAGACTTATCTGTACGAGAAAATATAATTCTGGCAATGCAGGCAAAGCGCGGAATGTTTAAGCTGCTTCCAATGAGCAGACAGAACGAGATCGCAGACAAGTATATCGAGCTGCTGCAGATCAAGACGGCGAGCAGGGAGACCCTGATCGGGCAGCTCTCCGGCGGAAACCAGCAGAAGGTGATTCTGGCACGCTGGCTTGCCACAGATCCGGAATTCCTTATTCTGGATGAGCCGACCAGAGGTATCGATGTCGGGACAAAGACTGAGAT
>UMDC01025794.1_pt1 | contig 13324 bp, 13 predicted proteins | sample 1964391 | NCBI WGS metagenome assembly UMDC01 (sample SAMEA4835984, study PRJEB28245) | human gut metagenome | biome: gut microbiome; material: fecal sample | place: Denmark | collected 2008 | reverse complement strand
GGGTCGTTGGTTCAAGTCCAACCTGAAGAGCAAAAAAGTTCGTTCACAAGACGAACTTTTTTTGTAACCTAAAAATAAAAATAATCATGGACGATTCAAACTCGCGAACGTGCACAAGTAGTATTAACCTTCTCCTCCGGGAGTAAGCGAGGTTTTGAATCCATTTATTGCCTTGCTCACACCACCGGCGGATACAAAATAAGAAAGGAGCAACGCAATGAGAAAGTATCTTTACAGTGAAACAGGAGGTTTCGTAGAAAAAAACAACTGGCTTCCTAACTGCTGGGTAAATGTAGAATGCCCCACCGATGATGATTTCAAATTTTTAAGAGAAGATCTAAAAGTTCCAACTTCCTTTTTAAACGATATAGCCGATACCGACGAACGTCCTCGTACAGATACAGAGGGGAATTGGCTACTTACCATTTTACGTATACCCGTACAAACACCTAATCAGAAGGTGCCATACACAACTGTACCCATTGGTATTATTACTAACAATGAAATTATAGTATCCATCTGCTACCATTCAACCGAAATGATACCTGATTTCATTCAGCATATCTGCCGTAAATCAATCAATATTCCGAATAAATACGAGCTGATCTTACGCATTATCTATTCATCAGCTGTATGGTTTCTAAAATATTTAAAGCAGATAAACAACGAAGTAAGCATGGCAGAAAAGGAATTAGAGCAAAGTATCAGAAATGAAGACTTGCTCCGATTAATGAATCTGCAGAAGACATTGGTATACTTCAACACTTCCATCCGCGGAAATGAAGTCATGGTAGGGAAGTTACAAAACATTTTCAATGAGAAAGATTACCAAAATCCAGAACTGACAGACGACGTCCTGATTGAACTGAAACAGGCTCACAATATGGTAAATATCTACAGCGATATCCTGACCGGAACAATGGACGCCTTTGCATCAATCATATCGAATAACGTAAATACCATCATGAAACGTATGACAAGTCTGTCTATCATTCTGATGGTCCCTACACTGATAGCCAGTTTCTACGGTATGAATGTCGACATACATATAGAAGAAGTTCCACATGCTTTTTCCATCATTGTTTTTTCATCGATCTTCCTATCGGCCATGGCTTTCATCGTTTTCCGCAGAATAAAATGGTTCTAACTGAACATACCAAGAACCTTTATACAACTATAAATAAACTAAGAAAATGAAAATCGTATTATTAGAATCATTGGGAATCAGCGAATCATCCCTGCAACGCCACATAGCTCCACTAACAGAAGCCGGGCATGAATTTAAGGCCTATCCTAAAAATACCGATCCAGCAGTTCAAATAGAAGAAGCTAAAGATGCCGACATTATTATGATAGCCAACATGCCGTTGAGAGCAGAAGTTATCAACAGCTGTTCAAAACTCAAATATATTGATGTTGCCTTCACTGGTGTAGACCATGTTGATCTTGAAGCAGCCCGCGCCAAAGGAATACAAGTAAGCAATGCTGCAGGATATTCTACACAATCGGTAGCAGAGCTGGCCCTTTGCATGATGATTTCCTTACTCCGAAACGTACCTCAGGTATCTGAACGCTGTCGGGAAGGAAGGACAAAAGACGGTCTGGTAGGATGTGAACTGAGAGGAAAGACTGTCGGTATCGTAGGAGCAGGAGCCATCGGAACACGTACAGCCGAACTGTGTCACGCTTTCGGATGTACAATTTTAGGTAACAAACGCCATGTAACGGGCAATGAGCCTTCATTTATTCACTTCGTAACACTGGATGAACTGCTGGAACAATCAGACATCGTATCACTTCACTGTCCGCTCACTCCCGAAACTCATCACCTGATTAATGCAGAACGTATCAGCAAAATGAAACAGGGAGCTTATTTAATAAATACGGCTCGTGGAGGAGTAATTGATTCGAAAGCACTAGCCCAAGCCTTAAACGAAGGATATCTGAGCGGAGCCGGAATCGATGTATTCGAAAATGAACCTCCACTCGATACAAATCATCCGTTACTACACAGTAAAAATACAATTGTAACTCCGCATATAGCCTTCGCTTCTGCCGAGTCAATGGAAGCGCGGGCAGAAATTGTATTCCAAAATATCAAAACATGGCTGGAAGGAAAGCAGCAAAACATTATCTTATAAAACAGAATACTAGATACCAACTTGAAGAACACTCAAGCTGATATCTAGTATACTATATCCATAGGCTCATCCCTATTTACACTATTTAAGATCATGTAAGACAGAGAATTACAACGATTTAATTAACTTTGTAATAATATACCTTGGAGAAACCTTACAATAGCATATTTTACACAATACTTATCGAATAAAAACCTAACAATACCATGAAAAAAGAATGCTTGATTTTATCTGCCCTAATAAGTGCTGCCAGCGCCTTCTCCCAGCATAAAGCTCCTAATATCATCTTTATACTATGCGACGACATGGGATATGGAGACTTAGGTTGCTATGGTCAGAAATACATAAATACCCCTCATATCGACCAAATGGCAGCAAAAGGGATGCGTTTTACACAAGCATACGCAGGAAGTCCTGTAAGTGCTCCTTCACGTGCAACCCTGATGACCGGGCAACATAGCGGCCACACTCACGTACGAGGCAACAAGGAATACTGGCCCCAGTCGGCAGTCGTAACCTACGGAGAGAACCAAGATTACGCAGTTGTCGGTCAGGAACCATACGATTCAGCTCATGTTATCCTCCCCGAAGTCATGAAGAAGAACGGATACACAACCGGTATGTTCGGCAAATGGGCAGGAGGTTACGAAGGCTCCTGGTCTACTCCCGATAAACGAGGCGTAGACGAATTCTACGGATACATATGTCAGTTCCAGGCACACTTATACTATCCTAATTTTTTGAATCGCTATAGCCGTTCGAAAGGCGACAAGGAAGTGAAACGTATCGTACTGGAAGAAAATATCAAGTACCCGATGTTTGGTGACGACTATTTCAAACGCCCGCAATATTCGGCAGACCTTATTCATCAAGAGGCGCTGAAATGGCTGGACGCACAAACTGGAGAGCAACCATTCTGCGGCATTTTCACATACACCCTTCCCCATGCAGAACTGGCACAACCACACGACTCCATCTTTAGCGATTATAAAAAGAAATTCTTTACCGACAAGACATGGGGCGGCGAAAAAGGATCACGATACAATCCTTCTGACCACACTCATGCACACTTTGCCGGTATGATTACCCGTTTGGACAGCTACGTAGGAGAAATTCTGAAAAAGCTCAAAGAAAAAGGACTGGATGAAAATACCATCGTTTTCTTTAGCAGCGACAACGGGCCTCACGAAGAAGGAGGAGCCGATCCTGAATTCTTCGGACGAGACGGCAAGCTAAGAGGCCTGAAGCGCCAATGCCATGAAGGAGGCATCCGTATTCCATTCATCGTACGCTGGCCAGGACATATTGCAAGCGGAACAACCAACGACCACCAACTTGCTTTTTATGATATCCTGCCTACTTTCTGCGAACTGATAGGTGACAAAAAATTCCCAGGTAAGAATAAAGATCATTTCGACGGAATATCCTTTGTCCCTACCCTTCTAGGGAACGACAAAAAACAGAAAGAACATGAATTCCTATACTGGGAGTTCCATGAAACCGATCAGATGGCAGTACGTATGGGCGACTGGAAACTTATCATCAAGAAAGGAATCCCATCACTATACAACTTGAAGGAAGATCTGCATGAAGATCACGATGTAGCCAGTCAAAATCCGTCAATAGTAAAAAAAAATGTTAGAGGTCATCCAGCGTGAACACCAACCCAGCGACCTCTTTAAAGTAACATTACCTACTTTCTAATATAATTCATATCTGATACACTTAAAAAATAATCCCCTCACTTAGCTTTACACTCCAAAGTCAAGCTAATGTGAAGGGATTTTTTACAACCATTTTTAAATAAAAAGGACATTCAGACTTCTTCCAAAGCCCCAATATTTCTATCAGTCATTACTGTTTTTCTTCCGGAGTCATTTTCGTTTCATACTCCTTAATCCATTGTTCCATCTGCTTATTAATAGTTTCACGCTGTTCTTCATAAGTAGCTTCTGAAACAAATTTCAAAGTGTGAAATTTATTCAAGACATCAGCAGATACCATTGCTATCTTAATATCATCAGCAACCGTTACCGTATCACCTGCGGCTATAGGGTTCCCTTCAGCCTTTCCGGTAAACGAGGCACAATCCAGATTATTTCCTTCCGTATCCGTTACAAAGCAATATGTAAAAAGATAACGTCCTGATATGTCTTCCGTAGCAACAACCTGATATTTCAGCTCAACTTTCAGTTCGTCGAACATGAACGAATTGAAAGTAAAAGAAGGTAATTCAATATCCGTAATAGTTACATCCGATACAATTTTATAAGGCAAGCCCTCCGTTTCCTGATAACTTACAACCTTCCCAATCAACTTATCAGCCAGTGTCTTTCCTTCTTCCTTGCTTTTCTCCGAAAGATCCATTGCCAGTTTAACCACTTTCTCAACTGTTTCCTGATCTTGCGAATACCCACTTGCCTTACCTATTTCTGATACCTGAGCACAAAAATCCAATCCCTGCTTTTCATAATATGCAGGAATTTCACCCAACATACCTTCCGAAGAAGATGTGCTTCCACCACAAGAAGATAAAATCAATGCAACAATAGAACATGCTGTTGCTCCTAATACTCTCATATACATATGCCTTTATTTTTATGTTATTAGCTTTCCCACCCCGGTTCACCCGCTCCATATTGAGCAAGCAAACTTCTCTTTATTGCTGTTTTTGCAAATTAACAAATAAAACTGATTACTATTTGTCACCTAAAAAGGTGATTATTTTTTTAAATCATAAGTAAAATCTTCCTGATAAAGAAATAATGGAAATAAAAGCCGTATATTTGCTCTCAGAACATTCACGGCTAAACACTATGAAAAAAATATACCGCTATTTACTGTTGATACTGCTATTATCGGAAATCTGTCCGCTCCATTCAGAAACAATACCAGCCGACACATTGCTGATGAAGTTATATGAACGTGCAGCCAGCTTAATGGAAAAAGGTGAACTTGATCAAGCCCAGCAGACTTTCGACAGTGCCTTTGCCATGCCCGAAGCAAAACAATCTCCTGTATACCCCATTCTATTGAATGAACAAGCTACCCTTATGTCGTACGTAGGGAAAGATGACGAAGCCTTCAACATGAAAAAAAGTGTTCTTCCTTATCTGCCACAAATCAAAGATCTGGAAAAACACATCAGCGTATACAATGACCTTGCTATCTTTTATCGCCGGCAGCACATGAACGACTCAACCATTTACTACTACAATAAGGCCCTCGATGCTGCCCTAAAATACAAAGACGAAGGATGGATTACACATATTTACAACAACGTTTCTATATTTTACTTCAACATACGTCTGTTAAACGAAGCCGAAAAATATACAGATCTGGCCGCCCAGCATGCACAAGACAGCAATGACATATTTGTAGCATTCCATACCTGGCAGCTTCGTAGCGGCATTAAAGTTGAAGTAAACAAGCTGGACGAAGCAGAATATTCAATCCGAAAAGCCTGGGAAATAGCCAGTCAAGCCGGCAATAACTCCACGACATGGAAAATAAGATGTATGCCCTCATTATTAAGAATATTCGAAAAGAAAGAGCAAGCAGATTCGGTAAACTGGTATCTTCAGCTTGGAGACAAGCTTCTGAAAGAAATTCCATCTTCCGGAATCGCAGCTATTGGCTATATTCAGGTACGTGCCAGTATGGAGATGAAAAGGGGAAACTATGCAAAGGCCCTTCAAGATCTGTTGTGGCTGCGTAAAAGGAACACAGGCAGCGAACCCAAAACACTACTGACACAAATAGCCCAATGTTACGATGCAGTAGGGAACAAGCAACTGGCATATATATACATGGACAGCGCACGTATGTGGACAGACACGCTAGCGCAGCATAATCTGACTCAGAAAATGGCAGAACTTAATGTCAAGTTCCAGACTCAGGAAAAAGAGCTGCAAATCAGCAAACTGGAACAAGAGAAACTGGCACATCAAGCTTTCCTGCTCAAAGCCTCCGTATGCGTCGGATGCCTGCTGGTTATCGTATTGATAGTTATACTGACATTACACTACAAAAAACGAATGGCAGAAAGAAAGATCAAACTACTCCAGCAGGAAAATGAGCAGAATGCAGCGCGACGCTACATAGAAGGCCTGGAAGAAGAATGTAAATATTTTGCCAAAGAGTTGCACGACGGCATTGCTAACGATCTGTTAGGATTACAAATGAAAATAGAGAATACCACAGATTCTGACAACATACAGGAACTAGGTACGCTCATCAAAGAGGTAAGAAACAATGTACGTAATATTTCCCATGAGCTGATGCCTCCCGAATTTGAGCATTTAAGTCTGGATGAAATATTATATCAATATGCCGACAAGTTAAGTGAAAACACAGGCATACAAGTCACATATACATCCGGTTCGTGCAACCCGATACCGAATGAAACAGCATACGAATTATACCGTATAGTTCAGGAAATCACCATGAATATTGTCAAACACGCCAATGCACACTGTATTTCCGTCAGCCTTTATTCTGAGCACGAAAAGCAATATACATTGAAAATAACCGACGATGGTACTGTAACTACCCCTCATAAAGCAAACAGCAGAGGAATAGGACTTCGGACTGTAAACGACCGTGCCAAAGCAATCGACGGTACTATCCAAAGAGAATCGTCTGAGAACAACAATATATTCACACTACAATTTAAAGTAAAATGAATCCAGATATATACAAGTTACTGATTGTCGACGATCATCCGATTGTAGCAGAAGGCATTGTAAGCATTGCTTCACAGCAAAGCAACATACTATGCAAAAGCATAACCCGCATGGAGAATCTGCTGCCAACAATATCTGCCGAAAGTTTCGATCTCTGCATTATCGATCTGGAACTTCCTGAAATAAACGGCTTTCAGCTTATTCATCTTTTGCAGGAACAAATGCCCGACTGCAAGATTCTGATTTATACCATGCATGAAGAGCCATGGGTTATAGCTAAATTAGCAGAAGAAGAAATATCAGGAGCCGTATCAAAAAATGCAAGTACAAGCGAACTGAAGCAAGCTATCAATCAAATCAGACTTGGGCATAAATATTTCAGCGAAGTATTCTCCATTCTTCATAAAAAACAGATAAATATTGACTTACATAAAATACCAGAATTGTCAAAACGCGAAAAAGAGGTGCTCACCTATCTCTCCGAAGGTTTCAGCACTTCCGAGATATCAGACCTGCTGTGCCTCAGCACAAATACGATACAAACATACCGGAAACGTCTGATGGAAAAACTGGAAGCAAAGAATGTAGCAGAGCTCGTGTATAAAGGAAAAGAAATATTCTAACTGTATCTTTCACACCCTTCACATATCATAAAATATTATTTGCTGACTCATGTCTGCAAGACTTTGTGAAGGGTGCGAAAGGGAAAACGCCTAATAAACTTTATTTCTAAAAAACATCAGCATCTTTTGCCCAAATCTTCGAGAATTTTTCTAAAAATTTGTACAAAAATAATCCATAATAAGGCGTTATTTTAGAAGGATTTGTTAGTCGCTCATTTTCAATATGATATAGGATAAAGAACATCATTAAATGATACGAAGGGGAATGCAACCACACAAAACAAAAATCGCAACCATTTATCATCTAAATGATTGCGATTTTATTTCGTACTCGAAGCGGGTACACAACCTATATAATAAAAGAAAACAAAGGAAGCAACAAGAATTGATTATCAATAATTTAGACCACTTTAATTTTCTTTTTCTTACATAAATAAGACCTTACTTTACTAATTAGTACACTATTTGTACACCTTTATACAAATATATTCTTATATTTGCAAACAAAGGAATTAAAAGGAAAATAAACAAGTAGTAGTATGGCAAAGTTTGAAAATAAGACCAAAGAAAACCCCAAATTAGAGCAAACCGTAATGAAAGACGGAAGAATAAGTCTATATCTTAATTATTATTTAGGCAGAAAAGAAATACCTGTATTAGACGAGAATGGTAAACAAGTATATTACACCGAGGGTAAAATGAAAGGGAAGCCCAAATACCATATAAAACATGAGAGGAAAAAAGAAAATCTAAATCTGTATTTAGTCAAAAATCCTAAAGGCTTTGAGAAAGACAGAAATAAAAAAATATTAGATAAAGCAATAGAAATTAGATTTGAAAGAGAACAAGAATTAAAAGAGGGGAAATTAGGTTACAGACTTAAAGCTAAGGAAATAAATTTCTTTGATTTCATACAAGCTTATTATGATGAATACACAAAAGGAGATAAACGTATGATTAAAGCAGCTCAAAAACGATTTGCTGATTTCATAGCTTTAGAATATCCACTATACAAGAATAACATTTCTCCAGAAAAGATAACTCCCGAAATGATGGAAAAATTTGTAGAATATCTGCAAAGTATAAGTAAAGGAGAGGGAGCATTAACTCATTGGAAACGATGGAAAAAGATAGTAAAAGCAGCAGTAAAGAAAGATATACTAAGAAAAAATCCCTGTGAAGATATTGTTTGTAAGGCTGATGAGGAGGCATTAAAAAAAGATATACTCTCAATAGAAGAAATGCAACAACTTATAAACACCACATATCACGGACAAAACCCAGAAACAAGACGAGCATTTATTTTCACTCTATACACAGGAATAAGATTTTGTGATATAAAGGAACTAAAATTCTCAAATGTGGACTATTCAAACAAAGTATTAACATTCAATCAGAAAAAGACACAAGGACACAGCAGTAAAAGCTATGTATCTATACCTTTGAATGATGGTTTACTTTCATTAATCGGGACAGCCTCAACAGATAACCCAGATGAAAAGATTTTCAAGTTACCGAGCCAAGAAATGTGTTTGAAAGCGTTAAGACATTGGACAGCTAAAGCAGGAATAACCAAACATATCACATGGCACTGTGGAAGACATTCATTTGCCGTAAATATACTAAATAATGGAGCTAACATAAAGACCGTAGCAAGCCTTTTAGGGCACAGCAGCATACAACACACAGAAAAATACACAAGGGCTGTAGATAGTCTAAAACAAGCAGCAATTAACAGTTTACCAGAACTAAAATTATAACAATATGAGCAGACCTCCTAAAAACAATAAAAAATATACAGTTAAGAAAGCTATTGTAGAAGACATAAAATTATATCCTGAGAAATACAGAGATAAATTCACAGTAGAAGAACCACTAATAAAAAAAATTATTTATGACCCCAAAACAAGAGAAGAGTTTCTTCAGAAGAATAAGGAAGCTATTAAAAGGCTTAACGATTTTAAAGACAACGAGCTACTTTATACTGCATGGCAATTATGTTCAATTACAGGAATCAGACCTGATAGGATTATGAAGTTAATAGTAGACAAAGAAATAAATCCTTTTCAGATAAAATTAAATAAAGAACAAATAAGCATATTACATCCATTCTTTAATAACATCCTAATTTATCCAATAAGCATAGAACAATTCACTAAACTTTTAAATGGAGAACACTATAAAACATTATATCCTGTTAAAAACATCCGTGAATTATCAGCTATTTTCAAAGCTCTTAGTGATAACAATTACATTTGTAAGAACTGGCAACATTTAATAGAGAAGTTTTCACTATTCACAAGCAAAAACGGGAATCCTATAAAAGCTATAGACCTTGCAAAATCAATTAAAAACGCTAAAGACTTTGGTGGAACAACTTCTGAATCACAATATATAGCTGATATTATTGAAAGACTAAAAAAGATGTAGAATTAAGGAAGGAACAAAAACTACATTTCATAGCCTTCCTTTAGTATCTAACTTTGCTCTTGCTTTCAAAATGAGAGCAGAGGATATGCGCATAACCTCTTAATGTATAATTTTAAAAAAGAAGAAATATGCAAGAAGAGGTAAAAAAGCTAGCCGATTTAGTAACGGCAAATACAATTTTCTGCACAAAAGAAGTGCTAACAAGTGATGAGGCTGCAAAATATATGGGTATTTCTAAGAGCTACCTATATAAGCTAACTATGAAACAACTTATACCCCATTTCAAACCATTAGGTAAAATGTGCTATTTCAACAGATTAGAGTTAGAAGCATGGCTACAAAGCAATCGCATCTTAACACATAATGAAATATGCCAACAAGCACAGGCTTACTGCATGAAGAAAGGGGGGATAAAATGATACTCACTGATTATTATAAATTTGAACGTGTGGCTAAAATAGCTAAACACAGAATGGACTGCACAGCATCTACAGAAAGTTATCCAGAGTTTGAAAATAAAAGAGCTATAAAAGAGCAAAAGGGGAGCGAGAAAAGAGATGCTATAGAAATTGGAAACCTGATAATATATTGGGTAGCCCCAGACAATCACATGAACACAAACAGAAAACGCAAATCAGACAGATGTATTACTATTAAAAACGGAAATTTAAGCAGCATTTACAATTGGCAAAATGAAGGTGATTATTGGTTTGCTTATGGTGATGTCAAAGGAACTACAGATGCTCTACTATTCATTTATAACGTAAAAGAAATAAATTCCACTATACAAGAAAAATCCTTTATAGAAATTTTCATTGCACGTGGCAAGTCAAATGAATGTAACGCTCTATGTAACTTATATTCTGATGGAGAATTAGAAGAAGAAATGAACTCTTTGAGAAAGCAAGCTACAGAATTGGCAACAAACTACCAATAAGGTTTTACTCCATATTAAGTTGTATTCTGTTACCAAATCAGTAACTATGTACGATAGTATTCATTTTAGATTACAAAATAGTGAGGCTACAGGTATTGACTTTCTAAACGAGATACCTCAATATCTGGATAATGTAGGTGAACACTATTATAATAATGAGGCTTATATAACAGGAGAGCTAAAAGGTCTGAAAATAAGCCTCAACAGATTTCAGATAAAAATAAAAGATGGAAGTCTGTGTAAATGGTTTTTAGGAGATAACATTCAAACTATGGGAAGAAGCGATACTAAAAGAGCAATAGAGAAACTGTCTGACACATTACATATTCCAATAAACAAGGCTCATATTACACGTATGGATATAGCTCAAAATTTTATAACAAAGCATCCAATAGAAGTATATTTAAGCCATTTGGGAGAACTAAAACACTTTAAACGCTTAGAAGAACCAAATGGTATATATTATTCTAAAACAGATGTATGCCTATGTTTTTATGATAAAATCAGAGAGCTTAAAAGCCACAATGAGGAAATACCAGACATGTATAATTGTAGAAATGTATTAAGATATGAACAGCGATACACAAAAAGAATTGCATCACGACTTAAAGTAAACGAGATTACAGGAGCAATGCTTTATGATGAGGATTTTTATATCAACTTACTAAACAAATGGAAAGACACATACAATGCAATCAACAAAATAAATGATGTTTCACTAAACTTTCAAGGAATGAAAACAAAACAACAACTTTACAACATGGGAGTACTTTGTCTAACAGAATATGTAGGAGGACAATTACAGATGATAAGACAAATAAATGAAGCACAAAAAAGTGGTGAATTATCAAAAAAACAAGCCTTTGATTTAAGAAAAGCCATAAAAGACATAAGTAATAACAAAGAAGGTTTTACCATTCAGAACGAGGCAATATTAGAGCTAAACAAAAAAATAAATGAAGCTGTCAAATATTACCGATAACTATAAAGTTACTCTATATTAAGATGTATGAGGTTACTAAATAAGTAACTGAGAACACATTTGCAAGTTATACTGCCATATCACCTAAATTCTCCTGTAGGTTTTATACTTGCAGGGGAATTATTATCTGCTTAACCTCATAACCATGAAAGGGGGAGTGTGCTATACCACTACCTTGTATTTCATAACACCTAAGGCAGAGGGTGAAAGCATTTTTATTTTTTCAAAATTGGAAACACAAATAAGATTATCACGATGTTAGAACCAGAATTTTATACTAAATGGGACAGCCCGATATTATTAAAAATTGAAAATGGTACGTTTATATGCAACAGTATCTTTAAAGATGAAACCTTATTATTTGAGAGTGTCAGCGGAAGATTAAATAATATCTATGCAGACTACAGACACTTCAAAAGTGGAACGTTTAAATACTGGCATATTGAGTTAATAGATAATGATAACGACAACATTTACATATTATGCTTTCCTTACACAAGTGCAATGTTTCAATCTATTATTCTTAGACTTGCTGAGGCTGAAACTTATAACAATATTAAGATAACTCCATACCGTGATAATAATAAGTTTAGTTATCAAAGGAATAAACATAGTAAAGTAAAAGTATATGTAAATGATATAGAGATAGGATTAAAAAAAGTACAATTACCTAAAATAGAATGTTATAAATTGGGAGTACATATAAGAAAAGACTACACTAAAAGAATAGATGCTATTAAGTTTGTTCTTTCCAACATTCTAAAAAGAATAGCAAAGACTTCAACACAGGCACGTAAGCAGCCTATATAAGAGTTTGTATTTGCTTGAAAAACATCTATTTTATTACATAATTATTAAGATAATTAATGTACCTTTGTAGTGATATGAAATAATATCACAAAAAGACATACTATTAAACTTTAGCGTTTGCTATTGTTTTGGGCTGATAAAATCGCCAATTTAATCAAAGACCCAACTAACAATAAGTAAATGCTCATGATATGCGTGGGCGTACTTGTTATGGGTCTGGGTGTTTGGCGATACCTATCAGCGTAGCATAGTATTTGCTCACGCTTTTAATCTAAATCAATATAACAATGAAAACAAAAACATTTTTCTATTTGCTTACTTTAGTTTTACTTGTGCTTTCATGTTCAACAAGTGATAAACATCAATCAGGTAAGCCGTATGATATTTTAGACAAAGAAGTCTACAATAAAATACAGCAAAAATACCAACTTATTAATGACTTTCAGGAAGGAACATCTGTTGTTTTAGATTCATGCTATGGATTAATTGACGTACAAGGAGACGAAATTCTCCCATGCATATATGATACAATATTGGAGTTAACAAATGAGTATAGGATTATTTGTAAGAATAACAAATACGGTTTTGTTGATATCAATGGTAAAATTTGTATTGAATGTAATTATGAAGATTTTAAATTAAGTAAAAATAATTATTTACCATTTAAACGTAATAATAAATGGGTAAGCATTCGGTAAACCACGTATTTTCGTCTC
>UMDC01040822.1_pt1 | contig 13429 bp, 16 predicted proteins | sample 1964391 | NCBI WGS metagenome assembly UMDC01 (sample SAMEA4835984, study PRJEB28245) | human gut metagenome | biome: gut microbiome; material: fecal sample | place: Denmark | collected 2008 | reverse complement strand
GCTACCGATGCCACCGGCCATAATCACACAATAGTTGTTGTTGAGCTCCTCCGTCATAGCTCTCAATTTTTAAGATTCAAAGTCTGTGAACAAAGATAGGCCGATTCACATCTCCTGACAAAGTATTTCTGCAAAACATCATTAAGACTCCCCTTAATTTTAATAAACAGCAGGAGGCAGCCCTCCTATCACCGATGTTGCAAAACAGCTCTCCAGCATGCCTTTTCTTCATCTTTTTTACAAAAAACAGCCTGCAATGTTTGCAGAATTGAAAATTAGCACTACCTTTGCAACGCATTTGAAAAACGATGCCCAGATGGCGGAATCGGTAGACGCGCTGGTCTCAAACACCAGTGGAGTAAAATCCATCCCGGTTCGACCCCGGGTCTGGGTACAGGATGGGAGAAAGACGAAAATCTTTCTCCTTTTTCTTTTTTACTCCCTCGCAACTCATTGGTTTGCTGAAAGATAAGGTCAAGCACTTTGTTGTAAGAGTTGGTTCGATATTTTTCACCGTCAAATTCGATTTTATCCTCAAAGATCGAACCAATGAGCTTGATTTTGGTCTCCAAAGGAGCATCACGGATGTACTTATCTATATTGTTTATCAACAACATAGCGTAGCTCAGCTTTGGTTCGATATTCCCTCGTTTGGTTAGTTCGAGCGCAGAAATGCGGGTTTGAAGCTCTGACACCTCTTTTTCGTACCGTTCCAAGATGCGATTATATCTATCAGAGTGATTTTTATCCATAATTAACAGGTCTTCCACCTCTTCAATCTGAGATTGCTTTGCAGCGACCTCCTTTTTCAACTTGTCTATCTCTGCCTGAATTTCACGCTTACTATCTCCGTGCAAATCTTTCAGCACTTCTTCATACAAATTCAGCACCTCTTCTTTGGGTTTCAATGCTCCCACATATTGGGCAAAGCCCTCATTGACTTCTTCTGCACGTTTACGGATATGCTTGGCATCGTGGCAACAATTATAATAGGTGTACTGCCCTCCATTGCCTCTGCTTGTAGCACCCGTTAGGGCATGACCACAGACGGGGCAAACGAGAAATTTCCGCAAGAATAAATCGGGATTGGTAGGCTTGCCCAATTTGGGTTTCCCTTTCTTCTTTCCGTCAAGCAATTCTTGCATTTGTTGGAAGGTGGCTTCACTTATCAACGGCTCATGCAGTCCATCTACTAAATGAGATGGCGCACCGTTATATTCGGGCACTCTAATCTTTCCCATATAAAAAGGGTTTCTGAGCATACCCATAAATGTGCTTTCTGCAATTTGAGGGCAATACCTTCTTCTTGCATAGTCGGCACTGATAGTACCTTTGGCAAATTCTTCAAATGCTTTCCGTATGGATTTGGCTTCTTCACTGAACTCAACATACTTTTCTATTACCATACCGTTAGCATCCACACGGTGCTTGTTCTTATATCCTCGTGGAGCTTTGTTATAGCATTTGCCTTGAGACGCTGTTCCATAGATACCGTCTTTGGTAGCTTTTGAGCGGCTAAGGTTGTCGCCTTGGGCCTGACCTATATATATGCCTAACAATGTCGGCCAATTGGAGTTATTGAAATCTATTTCTTCTTCGATAGCATTGGGTTCTACACCCATAGAACGTAAATCCTGCACGACATTGGCCGCTTGTGGCAAATCTCGCGAAAAGCGATTCCAACGCAAGAAAAGTAATTTATCAACTTCTTTCTTGTGGCTCTTTATATACTTTAGTATGGATTGCATTACAGGACGTTTCTTAAACGTCTTTGCACTCTCATCTTCTTTGAAGTTCGGAAGTTCTATAATATTGTAACCCATTCGTTTGCAATACTCTCTCAATCTTTCTTCTTGCACTTCTACACTTGTACCTTTTCTCTGTTCATCCGTGCTGACACGGCAGTAGATGATAACATTTGTCTGATTAGTATTTTCTTTTGTCTTCATAAAATCAATTATTTAAGTTTACCAATTCGTTTTCACTCTCTATTTGAAGTTGTGCCAGCAGGTACAGATACTCCCGTATCTGCTTTACTTCTTCATTGCTATATTTCTTCTTTCCATCGTTTAGTATTTTTGTGCATGTTTCCAAAGTCAACATAGCTGTTATACATAAGGTGTGCATCACTGCACTTATTTGTTTTTTTGCCTCCCTACCATAGCAGCACTATAGTAGGGACTTCTGTTCGGCGGGATAAGCGTAAAACCCATTTTATTTTAATTCCTATGCTCTTTTCCTTTGTTTAGTTACAGATTCTCTTTCCGTCAATTTAAGGATGGATGACAATGCAATATCCAAATATGCTATGTATTTCCCCATACTGACATCATAAACAGCAATACCTCTTCTATCTAAGGCTGTCAAGAAATCCATAATCCTTGAAAGCCAACGACTGATTCTAGTCCAATTAGATATAATGATAGTATTTACTTCAGAATTTGATTCTAAAGTTCTTATCAAATCTTTCAGGGATTGTTCAAAATCATCGTATTGAAATTTGAACACTTCTTTTACATTGCAATCTGCTTCTTTTGCATATTGCTCACAAATACTAAAGTTCTCGTACCTTTTCGGATTCTTCTGAGATTCCGAAATACAAATTACTGAATTAACAATTCTACTATTCATATTTACTTATTTTTTTTTAAATTATTTGTTAAACACAGTGCAAACATACTACCTTTTATCAATGAATCCAAAAGTGTTAAAATAACATCATTTCACACGCAAAACGTTGTATTTTAGGTAAATAGCTGATATTCAGCAATACCAATATCCTATATGAAATGTTTATGCTAATACAAGTGAAAAAATGAATGAATGTTAAATTATTTAACTATATCAAGGTTGTTATTTAACAAATATTATATATACTTTTCGCAAAGTGTTAACGCTCGTATGGGTCAATTTGCTTACATTTCGGAGAGAATACCCCTTCTTCAACAGCCGAATTTCCTCAGCATACTCTTCTTTCATTTTTTCCTCAGACTTTCTATAACCCTGTTTTCTTCCAACCACACCGCCGTTTGCACGGAAATTCTGATACCCACTATCCATACGTTCTTTAATGGTTTTTCTTTCCATACGGGCTACTTCAGCAAGTATAGTAATAAGGAATTGGCTCATTGGATTTACTTTCCCTTCTGCCGTCAGCGTTTCTATGTGATAATTTTCAATGTACAGGCTTATCCCTTTGGCATTGAGCATTTCTATCACTTCAAGCACCTGCAATGTATCACGTCCCAATCGTGATAACTCTGTTACCATAATCTTATCTATATTGTTGGCCTCTACATATTCCACCATCCGTAATAGTTCGGTACGCTCAGCGTTCTTTTTTGCGCCTGATACTTTTTCAGCAAAAGAGGCTGCAATCTCCCATCCATTACGTTTGGCCAATCCCGTAAGTTCATTGATTTGTCTGTCGTAATCCTGTATATTGGTTGACACTCTTGCGAACAATACTACTTTCATGTCTGAATTGATTTATATGTTATTTATTATGCTGCAAAGTTAACGCCAATATCATATTTTGCCAAAAATAAACGGCCAACTAAAGTTAATCATCCGCTACTTGATTGATATTTTATATCAATTTTGTACCTTTGTAAACAAAAGTATTGAGTATGGAATATAACCTGAGCAACAGAGTGAAAGAATTGTGCCGTCAAAGAGGCATTCAACTGAAAGATTTGGCAAAGGAAATGGGTATAGCTCCCGAAAGCCTTAGTCGGGCTATCAATGGCAACCCTCAGCTATCTACTATTACAAGTATAGCAGACAATTTGGATATTCCTATTTCAGAACTATTTGCTATCAAAGAGCAAGTTCCATTAAACGCCATTATTGTATGCAAGAACAAGACTTATGTGGCTCAAACTATATCTGAATTGAAACTGCTGGTAAATGAGATAGAACGTGAATATGCCAACCATTGATGAAACTGTTCTATGAATAAGGTAAAACTGAAATATGACCCTAATCTTTCTATAAAAGAGAATGCTGCAATGTGTGGCGTTTCTGAATCCGCAGTTAGGAAGTATATCAGGACAAATGGAATTGACCGTAATTATGACAACAAAGTCGCCAAGAAGAGAGCCATACTTACACTGAAAGAAGAAAACCCTTCCATATCATTGGCTGAAATGGCTCATAGATTAGGATATTCTGTCAATACCATAAGGAAGTACCTTCAAATGGACTTAGGACAGTCAAAAATTACCACTTCTAAGGTATCAACTTTTGATTTATCAAACAAAAAATTCATTATCAAAAGTGTTTCAGATGACCAAACAGAAATTCTTATGAATATACTAAGATTGTATGTTCATAAAGATACTTTTGATTGTGACTTAACATTTAGCAAAGGAGTATTCTATCAGCATATATCTATGCCTAAGTTGAAATTTGATAAGTACCCATTGAAAAAAGACGTTCTGCCTTTAGAAAAAGTAGAGGATATAAAAGATGCTTCCTTACATTCGATTGTAATAGACTTGCCTTTTATAGTAAAGGACTATAAAAGCGCACAAACCTCTATAATATGCACAGCTGCCGCAACTACACCAAGCAAATAAATTCCTAATATACTCATCTGATTTTGAATTATATGTTATACAAGAAGTTGAATATATATCATTCGTGTAATGACGTTCTATTTCGTTTCTATAAGGATGAGAATTTTACAAACTCAGCAATTTCAGATAAGATTTTATCCAAATCTCCAAAAGACAATCCTATCGCCCCTTCTGCCAACTTTGGAACCAGCGTGGAGATAGATTCGTTAGCATACTCATCCAATTTCCATTTCAACTGTTCTATTTCTTTCTTATTTGCGCTTAACAGGGGTTGATACTCCTTGTTTGTCAACTCTTTGTGCCGTAATTTTCTTTTCAGTTCCCGATTCTCTTTAGCAAGTTCTTCTTTCCTGTTTTGAAGGTTTTCTTTTCTGAGGTTGTACTCTTTGTAGAAAACTACTATTTCATCCTTTTTCAGTTGGTAAAGAGCGAAATGCCATTCTTTTTCATACTTGTCACATTTTTCCCTTAGACGTTCATAGTTTTCCTCCCAATCTCTTAGTTGTGCATTAAGTAAATTGACTTTGGCTTGATAACGAAACTCCTTTATGCTTTCTGTATAGAACTCTCTTGTCGTTTCATTCTTCAATATATCTATGACTTCGGGCAATGTATAGGCTTGATAAAGTTCTTTCGCATCGTGATAGTCTGCCAATATATCTGTAAATTTAGGCCATAATTTTTTGAAAAATGGAACTTTCACTGTTTCTGTCTTACCATCTTCAGTAACCATTGAGCAAAGGTTTCCACCACTGAGCGGACTGCCTGACAAATACCATATCAAAGCCATCGTATCATCTTTTTCATCAAATAAGACTGAATAAGGAGCGCACATCCACCATTCTATATAAACGCCCAACGTAGCTGTCTGAAATGTTCCAGAGTAAGCCAAACCGTTTCTAACTGTAACAGGCGTAAGTAACATCCTGCTGTCACTCAGAATCCGTTCACGATTGGCCAAGATGAGAAAAGCATTATCCGTAAATAATTTCTGCAAGTATCTCTCTTCCTCATCCGTAGGCTTGGGCTTTGCAGTTTTCTTTTTAATGCTGAAATATCCACCTGTTTTGTCTAATACGGGAGTTTCCTTAGCCTCTTCCATCACTGCATCTTGCTGTATGGGATAGCATTGCATGACACGCCCGTCTTGCAGTTTTATTCCGTTTACTATCGTATTGCTTTTTTCCATATCCATATTTATTGCCGTTTTGTTTCTATTGATAATCCGAATAAGTTTTTATAAAGCCTTTGGCGATAATACCAAGGCGTGATTCCTACACCCTCATCAGCCAACTTAAGAATTTCATCTGCACTTGTATGCAAATTCTGTATCATAGCCTCAAGATTATCAGCAATAATCATGTTTGCTGTTTCAATATAAGGCATATAAAGTTCTGTTCCTTGTTCCTGACTACTTATAAGGACAAAAGGGTTCTGCTTTATATGATAGGGCAATTCCCTGTCTTTCAATGCCCAATGTTCACATATCGCTCCATCGTTCTCCCTAAGTTTGTAGAGTGCAAAGGCAATTTTCCCACATTTGGAGATATAGTAACACAATGTCTTTCTGTCAATGTTGGGCAGAAGCAATGATACCCTGTTCAGACAAAAGGCAAAAACAAATGGGATGTGACCACCTGCCAATGTCCGTATGACAGATTGCTTGTAGACATCGCTCCATTTGCTTGAAACATCTAATACAGCAAACTGCCTGATTGCATTGTATCGTATTATTTCTGTCATTTTATGTGCGCATAATCAGGTATTATCACATCATCCCCATCGTCATATTTCAATATGACTTGTTTTCCGTCATTGTTCATATTCCAAGCCTCCGCAACTCGCTCGTAATTGCGTGTGAAAGGAAATCTGTAAAGATTGTATGGAGAGAAACTTATCATATAATCAGCCACAAGAGCTTTCTGCTCAGGGCTGAGCAAATCTTTGAATGTACCGTGTAGACAATAGCCATTTGTTGCTATACATACACATGTCTCGAAGCGTTCACCCTGTGTCTCGCTATCCCTTATGTGAAAATGAGGAATTGGCATTTCATCGTCAGTCTTTACATATACCTCATACTCATCATTCTCACCAAAGAAGCCAATGCGTGCAATCGCTTCATTGTACTTATAGAGCACTCTAAAATACTCTTTGACTAACGGCACATCCTGCTCCAAGCGAAGGATAAAATTTACGATATCCTCATCTTCCGTACACTCTGTCTTGTCATAGCCAATGCTTTGGAAGTATTCTTCCACACATTCCTGAATGGCCTCCCAATCTATCTCGTCAATGCAACCGACAATCCAAGACCTGTCATCCCCGTCCCTCAAAGCGCATTTCAAAGAAATAGACTTAACTATCATTGAGTTATGCTCGCAAGCTACATCCAATCTCAGGCACATATTACGGATGCTGCCAAACCGTTTGATAAGCATCGACTTCAAAGGCGTAGGCGACCATCGAGACCAAAATCGTGCAGTCAATGCTGAATTGATTTCATTTAGTTCCACATATTCGTAGTCATTGAAATCACAGACATAACACAAATCTTCCGTACTCCGCTTCATAAATACTTTCCTACTCATAGTTTTTTTCAACGATTTCAAAATAAGCCTTAGTCAATGGAACATCCTGCTCCAACCTCTTTACGAAACAGATAATATCCTCTTCCCCTGTACATTCTATATTCCTGTAACCTATGTTGTGAAAATACTGTTTCAGGCATTGATAGACCGCCTCCATATCCATCTCTTGACCATACAGCCTTTCTATATCATCCAACAGATTGCACCTCAATGAAATGTATATGACTATATCATCTGCGCATTCTACTTTCAGACTGAGATACATTTGTTTCATCGTCCCCAATCGTCTTAGCAACATCTCTTTCAACGGTGAAGGCGACCACTGAGGCAGATAGCAATCGGTCAAAGCCTTGCTTATGGGATTGAGTGAGATTATATCATAATCATCGCCTCCCCAATTCATATCTTCCGTGCTTTTCTTCAACAATACTTTCATACTGTTCATTTATTGTCGGTTACAAAATTCATTTTCTATAAGTTCGATGGATGTTTCCAACAAGGATGGAGAAAGTGATAGAGGCTTAATTCCGTATTTATCCATCAACTCGTAGAAATGCTCCTTAGCATCCCTGCCTAACATCTCAATATGGAAATTGAGCAAGACTAATTTGTCAGAATCCACTTCCTGCCTGAATGTGACGGCTTCCTCTTTCAACCGTTGTATCTTTTGCTCGTAGGGCATCCATTCATTCAGCAGCTTCTTGTATTTGTCGTATTCATACAATATATCTTGGAATTGTTCGTATAGCCTGCTAAGTTCCCATTGCGCCCTACCTTTGATATTTTCCATAGAGCAACAGTTATTATTGCGGAAATATTCTGCCTTGGCTAATCCTTTGTAGGGCTTATCCATCGTTATAGAATATGTGGAGGGATGGATAACCCTGCAAGTCCCCTCCAAGGCTATCCCACGATATTCTTTGTTGATTTTGAATGTCTCAATCTTCATAAAGCCTCCTCCTTGTCGAAAGTCAATAATTCACCGAACAGATAGATTTTCTTCTCACGCAACAAATCATAGTCTATAGGCGGAACAGTGTTGTTCCGTAAAGCAATTTTGCACAGCATCAGAATTTTTCCCATATTGTTTTCTCCGACAAAGTTACCGACATCCGTTATTTTTCCACATTCATCTGATATTAGCTTATACAGCTCTTTCTTCTTCATCGTAGGGTTGTGAGCTATCAATTCTTTCTTCCTTGCCCTGCGTGCTTTCCTTAGCTCTTTGTTCTTCGCTCCCCATACAGATGATGTAGTTCCGTGATTGGCCGTGCTGTCTTCTATAACAATAGCATCGTCAGGTATGGATAGAAGCAAATTTCTGAAGTCTGCATTGCCTATGCACTTATGCCAAACCACATAGAGCATCCATTGCAGACGGACATCTTCCCAATCTTGCCTGATATGCTCTGCATTTCTGCGTTTGATAACTTTTTTGGCAAGGAAAGCATTCGGCTCTGCCTGCAAATCACGCTGTATGGCTTCACTTAAGGCTGTATGTGAAGAGAACTCCCCACAAAGGTAGGCCGCTTCACTCGTGCGAAAGATATGCCCGTTTAAGGTAAAAGAATAGCCTTTGCACAGATTTCCTAAACTGAGAGTAATCCCGTTTCTCACGTCAGCAGCCTTGCAGAAAGGCCAACAATTCAGTTTGCTTGCATCGTATATCTCAGTACGACCAAGCACTATTTCATCAAAAAGTGAATGGTTTGAAGTGGTGTAGCGATTGCTACCAATAATGTTACGGTCATTCATATTGTTTATTTTTGATTATTAGACAATCCGCATCATTTTACCACCGTGGCTACAATATTCAAAGCTCGGTTGGTGTACATTCAAGTACTCTTGATGCTTTACGATTGCAAATATAGTAATTTTTCTCGAAAGGATCCATTGAAGATGCCGCTTTTGTTACTATTCAGGCACATATTCAATCCTAATTTTCATTTTATTCCCATAATTCACCTCAATAATATTTCCTTTTGTATCATATTTGTAGGTAATATCATACACTTTTCTGCCTTTACTTAATTTTGTTGCCAAATATGCTTCACGAATACCTACCCACTCAGTAAAATAAAGAATGTTGGTTAATGAACTTCCATTATTTGACATATGCATCTTCTTGATTTCAAAAAGACCATTCAGGGATATATTTACGTCATTTCTTATATTAGAATACTCAAACGTCCTTATATAACCATAATTCATTTCTTCCAAGTTGTCTTTACTTTCTATAAATTCATCCTCAGTATATAGAGGGGCATATTTTTCTCTTTGCTCATTACTTAAATTTCTATATTTCCATATCAAATTCCATATATTTTCTCTATACTCAATAAAATCAACATCTATACCTGGATCATAACACCATTTCTCATCTTCAATCCAAGAAGAATATTTTTGTATTTCATATATTGTGTCATTTATGTATATAAAATCATTAGTACATCTAAATATTTTCTCCATAGGAGCATATTGATATACATCAAAATGTACTAATTTTGAGTCATCATTAAATTGATATTTATATTCATACTCGTTATATGGCTCGTTATTTAAGTATGACTTTTGATTTATTGTATTATCTTTTCTCGTCAAAACATCTTTATATACAACATTATATGATGTTTTGTCAAGGTTACGATGTTTTTCTATATAAGTAAAAATCAGCTTATTCAAATAATAATCCTTATACAAAAACTCTACCTCGTAATTTTTAGTGCCGTTAACCCTTAGTCTGCTCACCATCTTTAAACCGTCAGAATTTAACCTCTGAGAGTAAAGATTTACTGACAACAAACACAAAGTAAAAAATAATACTTTCTTCATTGTTTTATAAGCTATTATTTTAGTTCGGCTTTTATTTCAAAGAAGACAAATCAAATCCGTAACTCTTGAACAAGTCATCTATTTCCTGATATGAGATGGGTTCATTTAAATAATGGGCGATGTAGTTGATTATTTCATAAGTATATACAATTTCTCTACCGAAATAATCTTTTACATGCCTGTCGTCATCTTCTTTTTCATACGGATATGTAGGTGAGCAAGCTATTTCAAAATCCAATAATTCCAAGGCCCAAGTATAATTCTGAGCATTGATAGCATTATGCAAAATATTGTGTGTATGCAACACTTTCAGATTGTGTAATAAGACATTAGCTGCAACCAAATGAGATTTGTCAACTCCCGACACATTATATTTCTCCCATTTGTTTATCTCGTCTTTTATGATGGAAGAGTATTCAGGGAAAGATGCGTCGCATATTCGGAAAGGACATTCAACAGAATACTGTAATAATATAGGCTTCAATATATGCCCATTACTTAAAGCAATCTCATGCTCTAACTGAATAACATATTCCATATGATTAGTCTTTACTCCTAGTTGCTCAACTTCTAAACCGACATTAAAGTCCCGAATGGCATCTTGTAGTAATAATAGTCCAAATGTATCATCACCCAATTCCCCTGTATTCAGAAAATTGTGTTGAGAATAACTTAAACCATTACCTTTACTCACTATATATTTTCCCTCCTTGTTACGTCCAATTATGTAGCTTCGACCGTGGTGTGGACTAATGCACCACATTTCTTTATCGCCGTTTAAAGAACGAAGATAAGGGTATACTTCATCTTGATTCTTTGTTTGACGAAGTATTGTATATGGATAGGATGAAGCCTTATAGTTATTCATTTTGCAAATGTTGCTTGATTGAGAATAAGGAAGAGGAATATAGAGAATTGTATATCCCTCTTCCACTTTTACTGTGCAATAGGCACTACATACTTCTGTATGCGATGCCACAGTTTGCCTGTGTACCTTTGGGGCAGTGCGCCATACAAATGACACTTGATGCCTTGCTAATCTTCAAATTCTTTTTCATTGTGTAGAATTTTAAAGAGTTATAGGAATACTTTTGGGAGATTCCATTTATCCACTTACTTTTTTGTAAACTCATGTTTCAATTCAACTTTCTCATATTGAGGTAAGCCATCCAATACATCTTGAATAGATTTTCCTTGTAAGGGGTCATATCCTGTCATCATCTTGTGTGCTAATTCATATCGTACCTTGGCCATATAACAATTATTTTCTCCTGCTTTTAGCGGAGTCCCTAATTCTGAATAGTTCAATCCTGCACAAAGGTTGCAATAATCGCAATATTCATGTTTACCACATTCTTCATATTGCTGCAAGGTCTGTACATTCCACCATTTCAGCACCTCACTGTGTAGTAGAATTTCTTTAATACTATACTTCTTAAGATTTCCAAAGACTAAATGGAATGCACAACAAGGAATCAAATCACCGTTAGGAGTTATACAAAATGTGTTGTAACCTGCGCCACAGGCATTTTCAGACATTGAGCGGGTTTGTCCGCCATAATTAGGGGCTTCTTTACCTACATACAATGGTATATTATCGTCCCTCAACACGATTTCCAATAATTCAGGTGTCAAGCGCAAATACTTGCTTACACATTTATCTCCGTCAACTGAATCGGTTACGTTGACTTCAAATTGTACTACTGCACCATATTGTTTAGCCAAATCCGTTACATGATAGTAGTGCTTTATATTTGGTTTCATGATGCAACATTTAAGGTTGAGGGGGACTGCCAATTTTGAAAGTTCTCCTACGACTGATATGGATTTACTCCAAGAGCCTTTGATGCGGGTGATATAATCGTGTTCGGCCTCGTCACCACTATAGATGGAAATGCCGACCAAACGGGGATAGTAATTGGCAAGCCGTTCCTCATTTCCTAATAGTTTTTGTCCGTTTGTAAAGATGTCAAAAGCAATCTCCTTTTTATACAAGTAATCTATGATTTCCCATATGAAAGATTTAGAGAAAGGGTCTCCACCTGACAAACAGACTTTCACTAAACCTTGTTCGTTCAGTTCGTCTATGATGCGGTAATAATCATACAATGTCAGTTCTTCACTGCTGTTACGCTTGGAAACTTCCTTATCATTGCGTGTTGCACCAATATTATAACAATGTATGCACTTCTCACTGCAATTATAAGTTAGTTCAAACATAACACTTGCCACGCCTTTTACGCTGTTCATATAATCCATTTCAGCATTGCTGACAGCCATAGGCAGTTTCTCTATGGTGGTTTTTGCCTGCGTTTGTGATTGGGTACATTTATATTTTGCAATGGCACTGCGATATGATTTTATGCCCTTTGATGTAACAGGCGTATGGGTCAATAAGCCGCATACCACCAATTCATCAAGAAATGGTATAAGACATTCTGTGGCTGTATCGGTAGCTTTTGATAGTGTATCAACAGATATGCTGTTATTACGGGGAACTGCTAACAAATGGCTCACAACTTCAGCTGAGTCGCTTTCAAAGAAGTAACTCATACCTTCAATGAGGTTATAGTAAATGGCTACTTTTGCCTCTTTATTGTATCGACCGCAAGTCCATTTTGGACGATAATAAACATTCTCAGCCATTGATGTTTATTATGCACTTTCGGCTCAATAGGTGCGGTGAAATTTAATGTTGAGACACAATAAAAGAAGAGTGAGCCTACTTGTCCCCAATCATCCTTTGTGGTAGGCTTTAACTCGGAGTGCCCGTATAATGGATGACTGAAACGGCTCACTCCCTTGGCATTTATATGTAAGGGTACATATATGTCTACCAAGAGGGAGCGTTTCTCTGCCATTCCGATTATACGTTGAATTTCCGAGGTTCACCACAAACGGAATGAAGCCAAACGCTTCCAATATTATGTCTGCCAAAAGCCTAAAGAGGTCAATGACGCACCAAAGATACAAAAAAATCGCTTTATACAGGCAGATTTTGCTGGAAATATTTGCAGCATTGATATTTTCTATTATAAAGAACAAATCATAGCTGCTTACATTCCATAGAAACAAGCAATCAAAAACAGACACTTTACGGGTATCAACTTTTGATTGTCGTATCTTTGAATCACTACAACCTTTTAGATTATGCTGATACATAAAAGATACTGTATCAAAGTCCGTTGAAAGATTATTTTGATACAGTTCTCATTTTGCTACAGTTAGTCAAACCAAAAGATTTCTCACCGAATTTACATAGTTGATTCCACCACTTGTACTATTCAGCATCTTTTCCCAAGTCTGACGGATTTTAGTCATTCTCTTGTCAAATCCTGAACGGGAAGCATAGAGAGGTTTCAAAGTCATCTCGATTGTTTTTATATCTCCGTGGTATGCATTCAATATCTTCTGCATAGCAAAATC
>UMDC01028711.1_pt1 | contig 13482 bp, 10 predicted proteins | sample 1964391 | NCBI WGS metagenome assembly UMDC01 (sample SAMEA4835984, study PRJEB28245) | human gut metagenome | biome: gut microbiome; material: fecal sample | place: Denmark | collected 2008 | reverse complement strand
CCTGCCTGTAGCCATGCCCGGCACACGCAGCTATGCTTTTGAGAAAGACACCATTACAGGACTTGTACTTTCGCTGCTGCATGAGGACGCAACCACCGTAACGGCAGGCTTTGAAACGATAGGCACACAGGAGCTGGAGCATCGGAAATTCGATGTCATTGCGTCAAACATTCCTTTCGGCAACTTCCGTGTCTTCGATGCCGACCTGTGGAAAAAGGGCGGTATCTACGAACAGGCCACAAAGACCATTCACAACTATTTTTTTGTCAAGGCTATGGAACTGCTTTCCGAGGGCGGTCTGCTTGCCTTTGTCACTTCAAGAGGTGTGGCCGACACGGCAGGAAATAAGTTTGTACGTGAGTATCTGGTGAACCATGCCGACCTTATCAGCGCAGTACGTTTGCCTGACGCTCTTTTCATGCAGACAAGCGGTATCGAGGTGGGCAGCGACCTGCTCATATTCCAGAAACATACCAATAAGACGGCACTCTCCGCACGTGAACAGATGTTTTTGCAGGTAGCCAAGGAAATGTACGACATGAACGGAACGATGACTGAAAACGCCAACAGGCTGTTTTCCATGCCGAAGACCGTACTGGCGACCGACAGCCGTATCGTGATGAACCAGCACGGCAAATATGTACGCAAACACCAGTGGCTCGGCTCTGATGCGGCCATGGCACAATACCTTTCCGCTTTGCTCAAATACGACTTTGACCGGTATTTCCGCAAAATACTTTTCGGACAGCAGGGCGAAGCGTCCGTGCAGATGTCGCTGTTCGGGATGCAGGAGACGACCGCACTCTCCATAAACAGAGGACGGAGAGCCTACACGGAAAAACTCGAGGACTGGATGAAAAGCGGTACATTGGTAATGTTCGAGGGGCAGATTGGTACGGTCGTGTTCCGCAAGTCAAGCCACTATGCCGATGTGGCCGTGGATTTCGTTCCGGTGGACGAGGGAAAGGTCAATATGGAGCGTGCAGCCGACTATTTCCCTGTCCGTGAAGCGTATTTCATGCTTTCTGTCAGGGAAAGGGATCTGCAGACCGAACAGACGGCCATACGTGAGCGGCTGAACACGCTGTATGATGCCTTTGTAGCCAAATGGGGATTTTTCCATGAGAACGACAACAAGGAGTTTATCATGCTTGACAGCCTCGGTGTCGAGGTGTTCACTATCGAAATGCAGCTTGGCGGCGATATAGTCAAGGCCGACATCATGCGTGAGCCTGTGGCTTTCACAAAGATTGTGGCTGACCGCATTCTACAGCCGTCTGAAGCGCTGGCAAGTAGCCTCAATTTCTACGGCAAGGTGGAAATGGACTACATCATGCGCTCTACCGGCCTGTCTGATGAAGATGTAATCGCAGCGTTGCAGGGCGAGATATTCTACAATCCTGTTACGGATGAATGGGAACACAAAGGCAGGTTTCTTGCCGGAAATGTGGTTGACAAGTACAAGGAACTCACATCCTGCCTTGATGACCTGTCCGGCAGGGAAAGGGATTGGACGGAAATCTCCGCAAGGGCACTGGAGAACGCAACGCCCGAAACAATTCCCTATGAAGAGCTGGATATAAACATGGGCGAGCGTTGGATTGACCCGCAGCTTTACGCCGACTTTGCGGCAGACCTTTTCGGGGTGGAAGCCGAAGTGATGTACTTTGATGTCAACGATACCTATGTAGTGCGTCTGAAAGGTTACTCCCCGGCAGCATACAACACCTATTCCGTGCGCAATTTCAACGGTGAAGACCTGTTTGTCCATGCCTTGCATGACACAGTGCCGGAGATAACCAAAGAAGTGTATCGCAACGGCGACAAGGTACGTGTGCCCGACGAGGAAGCCATTCAGGAAGCGGCCACCAAAATACAGGAAATCCGCAGCAATTTCAACCAGTGGCTCGATGCCCGTCCTCTGGAAGTCAGGGATGAACTGGTACGCACATACAACGAGCGTTTCAACTGCTATGTCCGTCCGGCCTATGACGGTTCGGCACAGACCTTTCCGCAGCTTTCCTTTGAGCAGTTCCCGTACAACGAACTCTACCCGTCGCAGAAAGACGCAATCTGGATGATTAAGCAACTTGGCGGCGGTATCTGCTGGCACGAAGTAGGCACAGGCAAAACCATGATTATGTGCGTCTCGGCCTATGAAATGAAGCGTCTGGGATTGGTACAGAAGCCTCTGATTATCGGCCTGAAAGCGAATGTACACGAAATTGCCGACACGTTCCGCAAGGCATACCCGAACGCAAAAGTCCTGTACCCGGGCAAGGAAGATTTCACACCGGCCAACCGCAGAGAGGTATTTTCCAAAATCAAGAACAACAACTGGGATTGCATCATCCTGACGCACGACCAGTTCGCCAAGATACCGCAGTCCGAGGAAACCATGATAGAGATATTCACAGAAGAGCTTTACGATGTGGAGCGAAGCCTTGAAGTGTTGGAACAGTCCACCATGCGCTACCGTAGCCGCAAGATGCAGAAAGGGCTGGAAGTGAGACAGGAGAACCTGAAAGCGAAGCTGTCAGAACTCCGTACAAAACTGGACGGCCGCAAGGATGATACCGTGGACTTTCATTCAATGGGTATAGACCACATCTTTGTCGATGAATGCCACATGTTCAAGAACCTCATGTTCCAGACACGCCACAACAGGGTAGCAGGTATCGGCAATACAAAAGGCTCGCAAAGGGCAATGAACCTGCTGTTTGCCATCCGTGACATCCAGCACCGAACAGGCCGTGACCTTGGGGCGACTTTTTTGTCCGGTACGGTGGTGGTAAATGCGCTGACAGAGCTTTATGTGATGTTCAAGTATTTGCGCCCACGTGAACTCAAGCGTCAGCAGATTAGCTGTTTCGATGCCTGGGCGGCCATATTTACCAAAAAGACAGCCGACTATGAGCTGAACGTGACAGGGGCAATCAAACGCAAGGAGCGTTTCCGCACTTATATCAAAGTGCCGGAACTGGCGATGTTCCTGCGTGAAATCACCGACTACCGTACAGCCGACATGATACATCTTGATGTGCCGGAGAAAAATGTCCGCTTCCTCTCTCATGCGCCGACAATCGAGCAGGAAGAAATGATCGGACGTCTCGTTTCCTTTGCAGGTAGTGGAAACTGGGAAGACCTCGGGCTTGACACGATCGAGCCGGACAACCTCGACAAGGCAAAGATGCTCATCGCTACCAATGTGGCACGCAAGATGGCTCTCGACATGCGCCTTTTGGGTAACAAATTCCACGACGATGCGGACAACAAGGCTTCCATCTGTGCCCGGACCATCTATGACTATTATGTACGCTCGGCGGCCAATAAGGGTACGCAGTTTGTCTTCAGTGACCTTTCCACTTACAAGCCGAACGAGTGGAACATCTATACCGACATCAAGGAGAAACTGGCACGGCTCGGCATTCCGGCTGACGAAATCCAGTTTATCCAGTGCGCTACCACGGAGAGAGCGAGAAAACGGCTGTTTGAGGATATGAACAGCGGCAGGGTGCGTGTTCTCTTCGGCTCTACATCCATGCTCGGTACAGGAGTGAACGCCCAGCAGCGGGCTGTGGCGGTGCATCATCTGGAGATACCATGGAGACCTGCCGACATGGAGCAGCGCAACGGTCGTGCGGTACGCAAGGGCAACACCGTGAAACTCTGGGGCGGTAACGTGGTGGACATAATCATCTATGGAACAGAGAAGACTTTGGATGCCTACAAGTTCAACCTGCTCAAAAACAAGCAGATGTTTATCAACCAGATAAACAACGGCACTATTGCCGTGCGCCGCATCGACGAGGACTGCATGGACGAGGACAGCGGAATGAACTTTGCCGAGTTCGTGGCTATCCTTTCAGGAAATACTGACCTTTTGAACAAGGCCAAGCTTGACAACAAAATCATGCAGCTGGAGAAAGAACAGGCCATATTCAAGAAAGAGCGCATCCGTGCGGAGCGTAAGATTGCGGCCAACACGGAAGCTGTCGGCAAGGCAGAGCGCATCGTGGCGCAGGTCGAGCAGGATATGGAGTATATCGCATCCTATAGCGGCAACAGGGAAACGCTGTTGCTCAATCTGCCGCAGGCTACCCGGGAAGAGACAGGCCGTGAACTGCACCGCATAGCCAAGACATACAGGGGCGAGGCTTACCGTACCATTGGCAGCTATATGGGGCTGAATCTGCTTGTCCGCAGCGAGTACACCCTTTCCGGCTCGTTCGACCGTAACGCTTTCTTTGTAGAGGGCGTAAGCGGACTGAAATACCGCTGTGGCGTGTCGGGAGCCCTGCCGTTGGGATTTGCCGAATCGGCACGATACCCGCAGGCCGCACTTGAAAGGATGCCGTCTTTGATAGAGAAGCAGCAGAAACAGATAGCCCTGCTGCAGCATGAAATACCGACCTTGCAGGAAATCACCGCCCGGAAGTGGAGCAAGGCGGAAGAACTGGAGCGGTTGAAACAGGGATGTAAGGAATTGCAGCAGCGGATTGACGAGGCACTCAAGGAAGCCGAGCGTCCGCAGTCCGAAGTTCCCGAAGAAGAAAATACTGTCAGGGCTGCCTGACCGTGATTCATTGATTTAACCTTTTGCCTGTCCGGTCGTGATGATCGGGCAGGTTTTCCTGTGTTCCGACCTGCCGGGGCCCGTCTGACTTTTATAGGCTGGCATCTGCCTTTTTTATCCTCCTTTTCCCTTTTTATCGTTTCCCTTTATATCTGTCTTTCAATCCTTTTATATCTTTGTCCTTGCAGTCCGTCCCGACCTTCCGGCTTATTGTTCCGCGAAAGTAACGGATAACAGCTGCACCTTGCAAATCCTCACGGCCTGCGGTGGCCGACGGAAATCTTCCTTCTCGGGGAGAAGCGTATTTCTGTCGCCAGATTTGTCCGGTTGCCGTTATCACTTTCGTGGTGCGGAAAAATAAATCCGGCGAAGGTCTTTAAGGACCGAAAGCAGGGAAAGAAAAAAGTAAACTTAAAAAAAACGATAGCATTATGGAAAATGAAATCAGAGAGAGAAGCGTGGAAGTGGACGGCATGACTTTGACACTGCTTCATAAGGACGGTAAATGGGTTTTCCCCCTTGTCACATATTACCAGCATGGACTCGGAACACCGCTTTGTCTGGCATTGTTGGCGTATGTAGAAGACAGTAACGAATTTGAGTCGGAAACCATCATCACGGTCAATCTTCCTGGTGCGGAACGCAGTGCCGGGTGTCAGTTCATCGACACGAACAACAACGGGGAAGAAGTTCTCGACTGGCTCATGCTTTACGGATTATGTACCCCTACCGGCAGATACGCCGTTTCCGGTTTCTGCAAGTATCCCGAGGTGGATTTTTATCAGAGCGAACGCTTCATGAAGCAGAAAGAGCTTTGCGACAGGTATTTCAACTTCGTTGATTGACAGGCAGGAGAAGGCGGTCATACGGGACTGCCTTCATGGCCTTGCCAGCCAGTGTCCTTTTATATGGATACCTTTCCGGTATTTCCTCCCTTTTCTATCCGGCTTTCCCCACCCAAAATTAAGGTATGATGTCTGTGCCGCGGTCCGCCCTCCACTCCAAGGTACGGAAGGCTGTGCCCGATCAACGGCAGTCTGCATCATACCGCTTCATGCCGGAGCTTCGACCTGTCGAAACAACCGGTATTCCGCTATATGGGCATCCTGCCTGGTTGTTGCTCCGGCACATTCCGCCTTCTGTCCGTAGCTTTCCTTTCCGGGCCGACGGCGTCGTGGGCAAACGGTGACACATTCTGCTTGTGCCGTCCGTCGTGCCTCCGGCATGTCACAGGCAGAAAGAGTCCCCATTTTGTTTGCCCGGCAGACCGTTTCTTTTACCCGCCCAAGCCGTCATTCATCACTTTTATAAACATCCCCTTATATATACGGGACGATTCTGCCTTTTATATCTGTATCGGGATTACCTTCTCTCGTCATTCCTTGCCTGCCGCCGCGTAGGTTTTATCAGGTGCGAATGTAGGCTGTCGCGCCTGATTCTTCCGTTTTGAAGTGCATTTTGAAGGAAAATCTTCCTTGCCGGGCAAGTGTATTTTGCTTCAAAAAAACGTCGAATGGGCTGTACCGACATCCTTGTCATGCACCATAAAACCCCAAGGCGGTCCGGCAGAAAGGATCCGACCAGAGGGAAGAAAAAAACAAAGTCACAGGTAATGGCAGGACTAACCACCTTGCCGCAAAACATTTTCAAATTATGCTATACATTCACACTATCGGTCGCATCGGAAAGGATTGTCAGGTTATCGAGGGTACACACGGTTCGTTTATTGCTTTTGACATGGCAGTAGATGACTTCTCGCACGGAAACGCCGTTACCACATGGGTAAGGGTACGCAGCAACAAGGAAAACCATATCCGCCTCTCCGAATACCTCACCAAAGGACGCATGGTCCTTGTCGGGGGAACATTGTCAACTTCACTGTGGAAGGACAAAAACGGCGACAGCCAGATCCAGCTCTCCATCACGGCGGATGCCCTGGAGTTCATCAACACCGGTAAGCGGGAAGGTACAACCTCCGAAGCCGACGGCCAGGCCGCAGCTGCCGATAACGCACCAGTTCCTCCGGCGGACATGCCACAGGACGGGGAGGAAGACCTTCCGTTCTGACATCTTCCGGAAAACGGTCACGGATGTAGTATTTACTAATTGTAGTAATTTAGGAGATTAGTAAATCCCGGGTTACGAAAAATAGTAGATACTACATTTAGTGGCTTAGTCTTTTAGTAGAGTAGTAAATACTACGATACTAAAATATGTTATATTAGTAAAATAGTAAATACTAATTGTAGTGAAGACTAAAAATAGTATTATCTTTGTACCAGACATTAAGACTCTGAATCATGACAAAAATTATAGCAGTTCTGAATCATAAAGGTGGGGTCGGAAAGACAACCACTACCATAAATCTCGCTGCCGCACTGCAGCTGAAGAAAAAACGTGTGCTCCTGATTGACATGGACGGTCAGGCAAACCTCACGGAATCCTGCGGCCTGTCCATCGAGGAAGAACAGACCGTGTACGGGGCGATGAAGGGCGAATACCCTTTGCCGCTGGTCGAACTGAAGAACGGCCTTACCATCGTTCCCTCGTGCCTTGACCTGTCGGCTGCCGAATCGGAACTTATCAACGAACCTGGCCGGGAACTGATACTGAAAGGGCTGATTGCGAAGCTGCTTGACAGCCGGAAATTCGACTATATACTGATTGACTGTCCGCCATCGCTGGGACTGCTCACGCTCAATGCTCTTACCGCGGCGGACTTCCTGATTATCCCGGTCCAGGCACAGTTCCTCGCCATGCGCGGTATGGCAAAGATTACTAATGTGGTTGAAATCGTCAGGCAACGCCTGAATCCGGGACTGAGCATCGGAGGTATCGTGATCACCCAGTTCGACAAGCGCAAGACGCTTAACAAAAGCGTGTCCGAGCTCATCAACGATTCTTTCTGCGACAAGGTGTTCAAGACCGTCATCCGGGACAACGTGGCTCTGGCGGAAGCCCCTATCAAGGGTCTGAACATTTTCGAGTATAACAAAAACAGCAACGGGGCCAAGGATTATATGGACTTGGCGCTGGAGGTACTGAAACTAAAGTAAAAACAATATGGGCAAAAGCGATTTATTGAAAGACGGTATGAAAAGCGGCCTTGACGGGCTGCTTTCATCAACCAAAAAATCCCCGCAGAAAAAAGAAACGGCTCCGGCCAAGGCGGAAAAGGAACCGGCGGTACATTGCAATTTCGTCATCGACAAAAGCGTGCATACCCGCATGAAATTCCTGGCCATCGAAAAGAACATGTCTCTCCGTGACATCGTCAACGAGGCCATGAGAGAGTATCTTGAAAAGAACGGGAAGTGATGGGATTGCCCTCACTTCCCGGCTTTTTTATACGAGAATGAACTACATGTCATCCATAGACAGCCCTTTGTAGGAGATTTTATACCCCTTGAACTCGCCCGTGGCACGCAGGAAGGCAGCCGCCTTATTCTCCAGCACCTTCATGTCAATGTTGTCTGCCTTACGCTTCACCTCGAAAAACGTGGCTTCTTCGTCCAGTTCGTTCTCGGCCACAATGTCGATTTCATTCTCGCCCTTGCGGTCCCACCATCCGCCGATGCGTGTGTAGGCTTGGCGTTCGATCAGCACACGCCTGAAATAGCGTTCGAGCATCAGACCGCTGAACGTCTCGTAGTCCCTGTTGATAATCGTCTTCACGCTCTCGTAGTTCTCTATCTCCAGCATATAGCTGTACTTGTAGATGAAGCGGAACCAGAACGTGAAGAAGTTGTCCTCTATCGTATAGCGGACATTCTTGGTGGAACTCTTCTCGAAGAGGGGCTGCTTCTTGGCGATGACCTCGTACTCGTTTTCCAGCTTGGTCAGGTAGCCGCCGATTTCCCTGCCTACTACGTTCTCTATTTCCGAACGGGAGGTCTTGCCTCTCGCTATGGCTGACAGAATCGAGAAATATACCCCGTAATCCTTGCCGAACTCCTCGATAAGGATAGCCTTGCCTTCTCCCAGGAAGATGGAGTCGGCCTTTATGATGTGGTCAAGCATGGCTGACTTGGTCGTGGCCCCGGCATCCACAAGCAGCTGCACGTACTTGGCCACGCCGCCCGTGAAGGAATACAGGGCCAGCAGATCTTCCGCCGTGTGTCCCGGATGGTATTCCGTGAGGATTTCCTTCAGCACCGCCGGAGTGAACGGGCGCACGGTCATAAAACGGGTCTGCCTGTTATACAGAGGTTCCTTCTTGTCCTTGAATATCTTCGTCATCATGGAGTATATCGAACCGCAGACGACAAGGTTCATCCGGGCTTTCGGGCTATATATGTCCCAGATGCGCTGCATGTCGCTGTACACCGACTTGTTCACGCGGAAGAACTCCTGGAACTCGTCAATGAACAGCGTGATGGGACGTTCCGTGGAAAGTTTCATCAGAAACTCGAACACATCGGCGAAATGCTCCGCCCGTCCCATCGTGGGGATTCCCAGCTTGCTCTCTATTTCAAGCCGGTAATCCTCGCACAAGTCCCCTTCAGCCTTGCGGGCAACAAAGAAATAAAGGATAGGTTCGTCCTCGTATGCCTTCCATACGAGGTATGTCTTGCCGATACGGCGCCGGCCCGTCACTACCGTGAACTGGGCGTTGTCTTTCGACATCCTGCGAATCTCACGCAGGGATGCTATTTCTTCTGTCCTGTCAAAAAATCTCATATCCTAAGTCCTTTCATATTACAATTTACGAAACGCCCGTTTCGGAAATGGCTGTTTCTCTACTGCAAAGATAATGTGTTTTTCCATAAAAACAGGCAGTTGGCCAGATTTTATTCCGGATAAGCCCATCCTTTTGTAATGGCGAACCTTTCGCTCTATTCATTTTTAGCCTGCTCGCATAGTCCTGTTATAACAACTTTAACAGGCTCCCTTTACTATCAGCCAGGCTCTTCCTTTTCTATCCGTTTCACCTTATTATTCTCCGGCTTCATTCCCGCCGCACCGGCCTTGGTTTTATCAGATGCAAAGGTCTGCTGTCGCGCTTGATCCTCCGGCTTGAAGTGCATTTCCTGCAAATTCTTCCTTTCTGTGAAAGAGTAATTGGCAGGAAAAGCCGTCGTATGAAGCTGTACCGACAGCTGTAAACCGCATCCATAAAACCCCAAGGCGGTTCAAACGGGAAAAGAACCGACCAGAGGGAAATAAAAAAACAATTCAAAATTGACATCGACATGGATAAAATAAGATTGGTAGTTTACAACGAATATGCACTGGGCTATATCATGCCCCAACAACCCGACAAGGTTTGCACATTGGCAGACAGGACTACGCTCGGCGCACCGTTTCGGACAATGCTTGAACCCTATTTCATCGGAAAGAACGATACCGTAAGGCTGGCCGGCAGGAAAGACTTCGACACGTTCCGGCTATCGTTCGAGGGGTACGACAATACGCAGATGTACGAATATGACACCAACCAACAGGAATAGCAGTAATCAGAAAATCAATGTATAACAAATCAAAATTTATGAATTATGGAAACAATGAACATTCAATCAGTAGCAGAGAAGAACATCGTATCAGTAGTTTTGGCAGATATTCAGCCGAGTAACTATAACCCACGCAAGAATTTTGATGTAGCAAGCCTTGCGGAATTGGCGGAAAGCATCCGTCAGCAGGGCGTCCTTCAGCCTATCGGGGTGCGCCCCATTGCGGAGAACCGCTTTGAAATCATATTCGGGGAACGCAGGTATCGTGCCTCGCTCATGGCAGGACTGGAAGAAATTCCGGCAATCGTTCTGAATGTTTCGGACGAGACCGCCGAAGAAATGGCGGTGACGGAAAACCTGCAACGCAAGGATGTAACCCCTATCGAGGAAGCAAACGCCTATCAGAGGCTGATAGAAAGCGGACGGCACGACATTCAGTCTTTGGCCATGCAGTTCGGCAAGAACGAGACCTATATCCGCACCCGACTGAAGTTCGTCTCCCTTATCCCCGAAATCGCAGAATTGTTGGAAAAGGACGAAATCACTATCAGCGTGGCAAGCGAAATTTGCCGATATGGCGAGGACATCCAGAGAGAGGTTTTCGACAAGCACTTGAAAGAGGGTATCATGTTTGGCAGTTGGCGAGGCATGAAAGCGACCGAGGTGGCAAAGAACATCGAGCGCCACTTCACGACAGACCTTGAACGCTACAACTTTGACAAGACCCTTTGCCTGTCATGCCCCCATAATACCAACAACATGACATTGTTCTGTGAGGGAACATGTGGAAAATGCGCCAACAAAGGCTGTCTTGATGAAATGAATGCCGCATTTTTGACGGAAAAGGCAATAGAGACCATTAAGGCTTATCCTGCACTCTCTCTAAGCCATGACGCATATTGCTATAATGCGGATGCGGTAAATCGCCTCAAGGAAATGGGCTATGAGGTTGTGGCACTGCAATGCAGATACAAAGACTACCCGACACTTCCCGAAGAGCCTGAAGCCGGAGAATATGAGACGGAAGACGAATATAAGGAAGCCAAGGTTGAGTATGAGCAGGATATGAACGATTATATGGAAGAGGGCAAGGAACTTGTACGCAGGGCAGAAGCAGGCGAAATATCGCTCTTCGCACGAATTGGGAACGAAGACATTGTCAAATGTTATGTGGAGAATTCCATGATGAATGCCGTCAGTGGACAACAGGCAGGACAGGAACAGCTTTCCCCGATTGAAAAACTGGACAAGCAGGACAAGCGAAACAAGGAGATTGCCAGGGAAAAGACCGTGGAAGATACCAAAAAACAGATTTTGGAAGTGGATATGACCGAAACCAAGTTCGGGGCTGACGAAGAAAAGATGATTTATTTCTTCCTGCTTTCATCGTTGAGAAAGGAACACTTTGCCGCCGTTGGCATAGAGGGAGAACATTCGCCCTATCTGTCCAACGAGGACAAGACAAATATTGTGGCCAATCTTACCCCAAAGGCAAAAGCCGTCATCCGCAGGGATTTCCTGATTGAGAATTTCAAGAACGCATACGGAAGCAACGCCATAGCCGACATGTTGCTTGAATTTGCAGGAAAACACATGCCGGAAAGACTTGCCGACATCGAGAACGGACATAATGAAGTTTACGAAAAAAGACATCAGCGCATCGAAGAAAAGAAAGCCGTCCTTTTGGTGCAGGAACAGGCCAAACAGGAAGCAGAGCAGACTGAAGCCGATGCCGACAACGAAAAACAACCTCAATCCCAAGAGGTTGCTGCTTGACCATAATTCATAGTTGATTTCAGATGCAGGGCGGAGAAATCCGTCCTGCTTTTCTGTTGCGTGCCGGAGGCAGACCGGCGCCGCCTGACCTTTTTTATACACCTCCCTGTCTTTCGGCAGTCTCCGTCTGCTGAAACAGTACGGACCGGGTTCTGGCTGATTCCTACAGGCCGCACGGGCGGTCTTCCGTCATCGGCCGGCCCGGATAACCTTTATAGCCGGACCTCTTATAATACCCCGGTAGTCTCAACATTTGTTTTCAGCGAAGTTACAGCATCTTTCCGGACAAACGCAAGATCCGGGTGAATTTGGGAAACAATCTCCAATCCTGCGGATAGTATTCTTTCCCAAAATCTTGCACGAAGTCCAGACAGAGCTGTGCACGGGCGAAAAAAATTGTTTCACCTTAAATCTTCGTTATTATGAATACATTTTCTTTCCCTCAGATTTCAGTAAATTACAAGGATGCCGATGCTGCAAAACGTACCTTGGTAAACTCCTCCAGAGTGAGCTACGACATCTTCAAGGAGGCATACGATGAATGTATGCAGCATCATGAAGAATGCTGGGTGATGTTCCTCAATCAAGCCAACAAGCTTCTCGGACTCTCCTGCATATCAAAATGCGGCATCAGCCAGACCGTTGTGGATGTCCGTATCATCCTGCAGACGGCTCTTCTGGCCCATGCCTCGGGCATAATCCTCAGCCACAACCACCCGTCAGGCAACATGGTGGCCAGCTCCAGTGACAATGCCATCACAAGCAAACTCAAGAAAGCCTGCGAAATCCTTGACATCACTCTCCTTGACCATATCATCCTCTCGGATACAGGCTATCTGAGCTACGCGGACGAAGGGATGCTTTGACAGCATCTCTTTTCACGGCAAATCCCGTTATACTGCCGCCCTCATGTGCACCAGGCGGAGACTGTTATAAAACCTTCATGCACGACGGCAGCCCTGGGCTGCTGTAAGCACTCCGGTCCGGATCTGTGGCTGATGACGGAATCCGGCACGGGCCGTATTCTGCCATCGGCCGCTCCGGGAACCTTTATAGCGGCACCTGTTTTAACGCCGTCCGTCATAAGCCCCCGCCACCACCCTTATCCCTTTCTATTTTCCCTCTTGTATTGACATGAGAGTCATTTCTTCTTTCGTCGTCCTTCCCGTCGCCGCGTGGACTTTACTGGTGCGAATGTAGGCGGTCGAGCCTGTTCCCTCCGTTTTGAAGTGCATTTCCTGCAAATTCTTCCTTTCTCTGAAAGAGTAATTGGCAGGAAAAAACATCGGGAGAGGCTTTGACGACCGTCTCTCGATGCACCGTAAATCCCGAAGCGGCTCCTCCGAAAAGGAGGCCGAACAGAGGGAAGAAAAACAAAATCGTTAAATATCAGAATTATGGACAAGGACATCAAAGAAAGCAGAGAGTACCGTCTCGCTAAAGACTGGGAAATGGCAGTCAACAATTACAGTTTCAATCCGGCTCGATTTGCAGCAGCAATACCGACCATGCACCCGACACTGCAGCAAAGCCTGTACAGGTTGATTAAAGAGTGTATCAAGGTTATGGCGGATGACAGCCGCAGGTACGACGAACGCAATATGGCTTCACACGAGGAAGCGAAATGTATCATGGAGTACCTGAAGATACTGTTCCAAACAGTGTGTCTGAGATAGGGGA
>UMDC01021833.1_pt1 | contig 13772 bp, 9 predicted proteins | sample 1964391 | NCBI WGS metagenome assembly UMDC01 (sample SAMEA4835984, study PRJEB28245) | human gut metagenome | biome: gut microbiome; material: fecal sample | place: Denmark | collected 2008 | reverse complement strand
GTTCCTGCGAAGCCGTTCCCATCCACATCATCTGCAGCTTGCCGTCATATATTGTTCCGTCACCCGACCAATACACGCGGTCCTGGTCGATGTCGCCCGCAAGAATCTCGTCGAGCGTCTTCTCACCGTCCGGATGGCGCAGGTGTGTGCGGCAGTGGAAGTAGCGTGCCGCCGACGGGTCGGTCCAGTTGACGTAGTCGGCAAGCCATATGAGGTCGTCCTCCGTCTCTCCCAGCACTCCGTCTGTGGCTTTCTGGAGCATCACACTGTTGCGCGGGAAGTTGCAGTCAAAGCGCGAACGGTCGTCAGCGTTCACCCTTCCGTAGAAGCTGTCGTTGAATGTCCAGAACACACTTCCGTCCGGCAGACCCACGGTGAGCACACCGTCGCCGCCGTTCCAGCCGCGCGTGCGGGTGAACAGTCTGTTGTATTTAAGGTCCTTGTATGCCACCGCCGCACCGTCGCGTGTGGCGTCCGGCATGCGCTCGAGGTCCCATTCGGGCTTTATGTCAGGTCCGTCTGTAGGATTGTCGGTAGATCCGTCCGGTCGTGTCACGGTGATGTGGGTGTCTGTGAATGTGACGTTGCTTATGTTGTCACCCGCGAATGTGGCTATACGGGTATGCCATCCACGCTCCTCTCCGCCTATGTCGTCAGCCTTGTCGAAGGCTGCATGTCCGGCGATATAGTCGAGATGGAACGTTCCGGTCTTGTCATCGGTGCGTATGGAGAACTCCGCATAGATGCTGTCCACCTCTGTATCAGGAGTCGATGCGTTGAAAAGGCTCTTGAAATCGCGGTCGGTCATGAATCCAATCCATTTGTATCCGGACTTAGGATAATCCTTGTTGAGCAGTGCGGTGTACTTGTCGTTCGGCACGAGACGGCGTGTTATGACACTCTTGTATTCGTCGTCGCCAACGTCGGTACCAGGTTTGGGCACCTGTGTCATCACAATGTCGCCCTCTGCCTTCCATCCGTCAGGAACACAGATACCGAACAGTCCGTAACAATGCTGCACCTTTCCGTTGTCGCTTGTGCCGCTTCGCTTCACCACCACCTTACCGTTGAACACACTGTTGGTGACTGCCTCGTGCGGCTGCTCAATAAGTGTGAACTTATAGCACGACACCATTATGAGTGCCGCGATGAATGTAAGGAGGATAGATTTTACCTTCATAGTTTTCAGTTATTTGTTATGTTATTAATTGTTGTATCATCATACGCCATGCGGCAACATGCTTGCTTAAGAATACATCGCACGGAAAATGGTGGTCACAGATAACAAGCCGCAGCTTATCTTTGACAAAGATGACGCAAACGAGCGGCAAAAGAGCTCGCTCTTATTTGCCCGAGTGCAGCTTATCTTATACAAAGATAATGCAAGGCGAGCGCAACGGCAAGACGGGAAAACTCTGTTTTTCCAGGCTTGACACTGCCGAGCCGCAGCTTAGCTTTGACAAAGATAAGAAAAGGGCGGCACAACGGCAAATGAATGCCGAAGTTTTTTCAGAACACGGCATGAACCGAATCAGCTATAAATATGCCACGAAAACGGAAAGCACGGACACTAAACAGCGTGGCTTGCGAGATAGAAAATCAAACCGTACATGCGACAGTCACGACGTGAAATAAGGAAAAGCAAAACGTGAAAAGCAATGGTTCGCCTTACAGCTCCGACACTCAGCCGTGCCACCACGCAACACTTTTTAACGCCATTTTAACACGCCGACGCAATGAAACGGCACGTAAGGGCGAAATACGCGAGTATTGCGAGGATACGGATATATCTTTGTATATCAAAACATTACACAGAATCACACATCAACAGAAGCTCTCCTGCCTCCCCATCGCACCCGTCATTCCATCCGGAAAAGGCTCTTCCAGACGGTGAAAAAGGCTCTTCCGTCCAATGAAAAAGCCTTTCTCATCACCCGAAACGCACCGTTCCGCCACATCATAAACACCGTTCCGCCGACCGATAAAGCCCGTTCCGCATGACGGAACACCCGTCTCCACCTTCTCGCTCCGTTTTTCCCGCCATACAAAACAGCGGATAAGCGTGTCTTATAACCTGTAATCCGTTATGCAGCGGACAAAAAGCCGTACGGCATTTAACATATGAAAGACACCGTTCGGAGCCGGGACTGTTAAGAAAAGCAAACAAAACCATGCGGACACAACACGTCAGGACAATTCCGACAAACAGCCTCCACGACTCCCGGACGCAAAAAAGGAAACCGTCTCAAAACAGAAAGTGAAACACATAACCTCGCAACACACAAGAAAGAAACATCCCGCGCGTCACTCTTACAACAACGATAAACAAAGACATTCCGCACAATAAGGTCTGCAAACACACCTGAGACAAGTTGCATTTCACGACAAACAGACTCATAAACAAATAAAAACGCCAATCAAACAGGCTGACTGCCGCACAGCAATAAGAATTTTACATAATTTCAATACGCAAACAGTTCAATATTCAATATAATATTTATAATTTTGCATGATTTTAAGTTGATGCTCACATATGTCATATAATGAAAATTCATTTACTTTATACCGTAATACAACTTTAACGAATACTGTATCCCGTTCTGTATCAAAACGATTTCAACAATCATTATAACAATTTTTGGGGGGACATATTAAATGAGCATAAAGAAATTTCTATACAGACTGAGATACGGTTTTCACACCGTTGAAGATATCAAGAACAGATCTGGCAGAAGGCTTGGAGTAATAACAACAGGATTGGTAGGTGGTCTCATATGCAATATACTAAGCATCATCGGACTAAAATATATGATATCATTAGGAGTCGTACCGCTATGCAGTATCATGCTTACTGCGTTCTTTCTATTCCTTTATATTACGTACGTAATTTATAAAAAGTACTATGATGACGAGCTTTTTGAGAGGTATATTAAGGTTTTCAAAAGGGAATCATTCATAAGAAAGGCATTATGGGCAATATTCGCCTATGCGCTGATGGTTGTGTTCTTTGCATATTTTTTTGTGAGTATTGCGTTTTTCTTTATGTCGTAATAAATTTTCATCACAGCTTTTCTGTTTAACATCAAAACTCTTACAACGGCAGCATAACAATTTTCTGAGGACATATTAAATGAGTATCGAGAAGTTACTAAACCGGTTGAGATATGGTTTTTATACCATTGAAAGTATACCGAGTATAGCAGATAGAAGAATAGGTCTGATAATACACGGATTAATCGGTGCTCCTATATGCAATATACTAAGCATCATCGGACTAAAATATATGATATCATTAGGAGTTGTACCGCTTTGCACTATCGTGGTTGCAGCGTTCTTTCTCGATCTCTATCTTTTATATCTAACAGACAAGAAATATCTAACAGACGAACATTTTGAGAAGTATATGCCGGTTTTCAAAAAGGAGACGTTCATAAGAAAGATATTATGGGCTATATTAGCTTATGCATTGCTGGTTATTGTCTTTGCATATTTCTTTGTGAGTTTTGCGCTGTTCTGCATGTCGTAACAAACATTTTCAGATATCTGTAACTATACTGACGCAAAACAAGTGTGATTATACATACACCTATTATTATAATACGCGCGTAACAATAAATGCTGTTATATGAACGCGGCATCACCATTGAACCGCGCATAGTCTATCCGATGTAAAGCGTGGAGGACTGTAAGCCTATTGAAACGGGACAATTGCCAGAGCCGTATCCGGCAATAATATGTATGTAAAAGCGTGACTGAACCAGACCGGTTAAGGTGATTCAGAATCACTGTCTGTTGGCTTTTAAACCCAAATCGCTCATTAGAACACTGATTATACATTAAGGTTTATTGTCAGCTCTTCATCCTTCTTCCGCACTGCTGCCGTCATCTTGTATTCAGCTTTTTCTTGATGTAGCCCGCTACATCTTCGATAAAACTGAATACAATCTGGCTGACAGCAGCACGAAATAAGAATGGAAGTCTAATGACCGATTCGGGTTAAAAGATTCGGGAACAATGTTTATTTTAGCAGAAAATCAAGAAAGCGTTCGTCCGAGTACGGGAACAACTGTCGGATGTGTCTCCCTATGCGCCTACGAGACTCCTCGGGAGTACGGTCAGGGAAACAGTTGTCCTTGCCGAAGAGGCTTTCCGGAGTGGTGAGCAACGACCAGCCCCATCCGTAGTTGCGTCCGTGACGGTCCTTAGGATATACAAAATCCTCAGTAACAATGTAGCAGCCCATTTCAAGACGAGATATAAATGTGTCGAACTTACCGCGCATCTTTGACTCCGTAAAGCCGCAAACCCTGCGCAGGTCACGGGTTATCATGCTGCCGTTCTCACGCAATGTCTGGAGAATCATGTCCTCCACGCTTCCCTCCTCCGGACTGGGAAACACGTGCCTGCGCCAGTTGCAGAAGTCGGACCACCAGTCACGGCTTATGAAAGCCGCCTTCCTGTCGAAGAACTTGCCGTATGCGCATCCGCTCTCACGGATGATGTCGCCCTTCCATTCCCACAAGGGCCATTCCCATCCACCCTCGGGCAGACTGACATAACGGCACTCTTCGTCGACAGCCTCTTCCGCCGACCATCCCTCGATTCCCATGCGCAACAACGGCAGGAAGCCTATTTTGTTGATGTAGTCAATCAAACCGCTGCAATTATGTATACCGTTTACTATCATAAAAAGCTGTTTTATCTGTCAGTGAAAGATTTTCTCAGAATCATGTCCATGCCTTTCCCCTTCGCAAGTTCATCTACAAGCTTGTCAAGATATCTTATCTCACGCATCAGAGGCTCCGCAATGTTCTCTACCCTGACACCACAGACGGTGCCTTTGATAAGCATGCGGTCGGGATTCATGTGAGGCGCGTCACGGAAGAACACGCCGTATGTTATGCCGGTGGAAAGAAGCCCCGCAACCTCTTCCGGTGTATAACCGGTGAGCCATCGGATGATCTCAAGCACCTCGTTTTCACTACGTCCTTTCCTCTCCACCTTGGCAACAAGCAACGGATAGACCTTTGACAACGGCATCTGATATACTTTCTCCGGGTTCATAATTCACTTACATTATGGCAAATACTGCCTGTTATTATTTGTAGCAGATATAATGCAAGGCGAGTGCAACGGCAAGACGAGGGAACGAAGTTTCATCAGGCTTGACACTGCCGAGCCGCAGTTTATCTTATACAAAGATATTGTTTTTGTCTTAATCAGGCAATTACATGCACATTTTTTGTAATACTACGCATAAAATACGATACGGACTAATATGAAACATTCACTTAATACAGCACCTTCCACGCACGGAGAGGCATACAGAAGTGGTTTTTCATACCATCTGAACAGACGTGGCATGACATGCGGAAAGAAATAGTCGCAAACGGACAGAAGCACGACATGCGGGCGACAAAAATGAAATAAAACATAAAGCGCACCAACATTATGTTATTATTACATCGTTTTTTATTAACTTTGTCCGCTGGATTTGGATACAGCAATAACAGAGTTATAACAAAAAACAGTGCCAGCGAGCGCAATGAGAGCAAGCTCTCAAATTGCCAAGCGCAGCCTGTCTTATTAAAAAAGAAAGCATTATGAAGAAAAATCTGAAACCTGGCACACTCTGCGTACAGGCAGGGTGGCAACCGAAGAACGGAGAATCGCGCGTGGTGCCGATAGTGCAGAGCACCACATTCAAATATGACGACAGCGACGAAATGGCAATGCTGTTCGACCTGAAGAAGGAAGGCTACTTCTACACAAGACTTCTCAACCCTACATGCGACGCCGTGGCAAAGAAGATTGCGGCTCTTGAAGGCGGCATAGGAGCTATGCTCACATCGAGCGGACAGGCCGCAAACTTCTACGCAGTGTTCAATATATGCAGCGCAGGCGACCACTTCGTGACTTCCAACGAGATATACGGAGGAACATACAACCTGTTCGGAGTGACGCTGAAGAAGCTCGGAATAGAATGCACGTTCGTAGACCAGGAGGCAAGCGAGGAGGAGATACAGGCTGCATTCCGTCCGAACACCAAGCTGCTGTTCGGCGAGACAATATCCAACCCCGGCTGTAAGGTGCTCGACATAGAGAAGTTCGCGCGCATAGCACACAGGAACGGCGTGCCTCTGATTGTGGACAACACCTTCGCGACACCGATAAACTGCCGTCCGTTCGAATGGGGATGCGACATCGTGACGCACTCTACAACGAAATACATGGACGGACATGCTACCCAGGTAGGGGGATGCGTGGTGGACAGCGGCAACTTCGACTGGGACTCGCATGCCGACAAATACCCCGGACTGTGCACTCCTGACGAGTCTTATCACGGGCTCACCTACACCAAGACTTTCGGCAAGATGGCATACATGACGAAGCTCGTGGCGCAGCTGATGCGTGACCTCGGCTCGGCGCCTGCGCCGCAGAACTCATTCCTTCTGAACCTCGGACTGGAGACACTACACCTCCGTATGCCGCAGCACTGCCGCAACGCACAGCGCGTGGCGGAGTTTCTGAGCAGCGACGACCGTGTGGCATGGGTGCACTACAGCGGACTGGAAAGTGACGAGTATCATGAGCTTGCAAAGAAATATCTGCCTAACGGCTCATGCGGAGTGCTTGCCTTCGGACTGAAGGGCGACCGCGACACGGCAGTGAAGTTCATGGACTCGCTGCAGTTAGTGAGCATAGTGACACACGTTGCCGACGCCCGCACATGCATCCTGCACCCTGCCAGCCACACACACCGGCAGTTGTCGGAGGAGCAGCTGAGGGAAGCCGGCATAGCGCCCGACCTTATGAGACTGTCGGTGGGCATTGAAGACGCGGACGACATCATAGATGACATCCGTCAGGCTCTTGACAAACTCTGAATGTAAAACGCCGGAACTGCGACCGGCAAACGTGATGCCGGAACAACACTACGGCAATACCAACCATAAGCGGCCATCAGAACAAACGCTCTGACGGTCGCTTTTATTTTATATATAAGTATATCTCTTACGTGATAAAATCAGATAAAAAACGACAAATGATTTGATTATTGTAATTTATTTCGGTACATTTGTAGAAGATAAGCGGCACTTAGGAATCGGAAAGCAGGCTTTCATTCCACTCGACTTGCATTATTTTTGTAGAAGATAAGCGGCGGCTCGGCAGTGTCAAGCCTGATGAAACTTCGTTTCCTCGTCTTGCCGTTGCACTCGCCTTGCATTATCTTTGTAGAAGATAAGCGGCGGCTCGGCAGTGTCAAGCCTGATGAAACTACGTTTCTTCGTCTTGCCGTTGCACTCGCCTTGCATTATCTTTGCCATCAATTAACCCTAACAGCATAAACTACAGAAACAATCGTTATGAAAAGAAATGTACTTCTTCTTGCATTCATTGTGGCGGCAATGGCTGCATTCTCACAAAATCCGCCGTATCAGGGCGTGGCACCCGAGGACATAACAGACGGTGACTACTATCTCTACAACGTGGAGACAGGACTGTGGCTGGGCGACAACCACACCAACGAAGAGAGATATACATCGCGCGCAGAGCTTGGAACACGCGGTATGGATTTCGCACTTACAAGCATGGAGGGAGGCTACAGGCTGAACCCGAAACTCGGACACAATCATTCACTTAACGCAGGCAACCTGTATATGGACACTGATGAGGCAGTGACGGTATGGACGATCACTCCGGCAGAAGACGTGGAAAACGGAGTCAAGATAGCATCGGGGGCATACAGGCTTGGCGCAGACAAGTCGGGACGGATAGTGAACAACGCTGACAGCAGGGACACTTGGCTTATAGTGACAAGGGCGGAGAGGATGCTCGCCGACACGAAAGACGCGTCGGCGGACAATCCTGCGGACCTGTCGTGGGCAATATACGGAGGCACGTTCCCCATAGCCGACGAGCGCAGGAAATACTGGCAAGGAGCATGGGGAAGCAACAACGTGACCGGCGACGAGCTGTATCACTGCAACCGTGTGTGGGAAATGTGGGGTATAAAGGAGACAGAGGTGTTCCAGGAACTGTCGGGTCTGCCTGACGGACGGTATGCTGTAAGTGCCCAGGCTTTCTATTCCCCATCGCCCAACAACGAGGTGTCAGCAGACCATCTCGCCGCGTTCACCGACGGGACAGAGCAGACCGCGGGTTATGTCTTTGCCGGTGACGTCCGTGTACCGATGACAAACATATACACGCTTGTGAGCAACGAGCGCCGCGACAGATTCAACACGAAGGACTTAGGCGGCGGACAATACATGCCCGACGGCATACAACAGTATGCCAACCACATGTTTGAAGGAAAGGGACAGACGCAGGAAGCCATAGTGAATGTGGACAGAGGCAGACTGCGCTTAGGCGTGATCGTGGACGACGGGACAGGCAAATCGTGGATAATATTCGACAACTTCAGACTGACATATCTCGGTAAGGACGACACACAGACAGAAGAGCCGGAGAAGATCGCCGGCATATCTGACGTGAGATACCGCGAAGGCGACAGAGCGCATCTGTGCATAACGTTCGACGGAAGTGAGGACCTGGCATTCGAACACGGTACTGCCGGACTCGTCACCATAACCGACACTGAAGGCAGGAAAGTGGCATACGGCACCAGTGCAACCAACTGTTTTGACGACGAATGGCATCACACAAGCGTAAGGCTCACCCTGTCGAAGGCTCTGCCCAAAGGAGAATACACTCTTAACATTCCCAAAAACTCACTGCTGCTGAAAGAACTCGGCTACGACGTATACCGTCTGCCGCTAAGCATAACATTCAATAACAACGAGACAGAAGAGGGAGACGGTGACAACAGCGAGCCTAAGACAGAGACGGAAAAGCAGCAGACTTATGCCGACGGAATAAGAATAGCATGGCAGTACAACCGCCAGCGATACATAGGAGGCGGAAGCTACGGGCGCGCCATAAGGCTGGACAACGGCAAATATGTCATGGTTTACAGCACAGGAGGAAGCAACATAGGAGGCAACAACTACATACGCTGGCAGGAACAGCCGTACGGAGACTGGAGCGAGGCTACCGTAACAAGGGCTCAGGACGAATATCACACCAACAAAAACGCGGAGATAATAGAGCTGAAAGACGGACGGCTGATGTATGCATGGCTGCATCGCACAAACTACGAAAACTCACAGGGACCAAGCAAGATAATGGCGGCATACTCCTCCGACGGCGGAAAGACATGGCAGAACGAGCAGGTGATATACACCGCAACCGACACCTACGGACTGGGAGTGTGGGAACCGGCAATGATACAACTGCCGACAGGCGAGCTCCAGATATACTTCGCCAACGAGGCAAGCGCGGGAGGAGGCACGCAGAACATATCGATGAGACGCTCCTACAACGGCGGACGCAGCTGGCAGCCGGGCACGGAGATAGTGTCTTACAGAAGCGGATCACGCGACGGAATGCCGGTGCCGGTGTATCTGAAAGACCGCAAGGGCATAGCCGTGGCTATAGAAGACCCCGGATTCATGGGAACATTCAAGCCGATGGTGGTACACACCGACGCCGCCGACAACTGGACAAGCGGCACCGTGGACGGCAACAGCGCACACCGATGGTCCATATTCGCCTCAAGCAAAGACTACCTGCCTTCAGAGGTTTACTGCGGTCAGCCTTATCTGATACAGCTGTCCACGGGAGAGACGGTATATTCCGCCGCATCAGGTGAGGACCGTAATCCGGACACGTCGGACACACACGGGCGCATGGCTGTGTATGTGGGCGACAGCGACGCCAGAAACTTCATTGCCCGGTCGTTCCCGTTCCCGTTTGTAGAGAACACCGGGGCACGCGCCATATGGAACAGTATAATGCAGTATAACGACTCCACTCTGATGGCTGTATGCACTGTGGAAGGCAACGTGGAGCAAAGCGGCATATGGACAAACGAGGGAAAAATAATAAGACCGATAGCCAGCATGCAGACCGGAACGGAACGCAAATGGGACAGTCTGCCGCACGAACTGTTCATCGGAGCGGAATCGCAGGCAGAGGCGCGCATACGCTCGCTGTGGGACAACGACAGCATATACTTCCGCTTCGAAGTGAAAGACAGACTGCTGAACCTATCCGACAACATGCACGAGACGGACGGTGTGGAGGTGTTCATATCAACAGTGAAACCGACATCAGCACGTAAATACAGCCAGTACAGGCTGCGCGTGGACGCCAGGGGGCGCGTGGAGAAGCAATACGGCAGCGGCGCGAGATGGATTGCGGACGATGCGGTGAACACCTGCGGGCACGTGGAGACAGGCGCAGACGGATACACCATAGTGGTAGCAGTGCCATGGCAGGAGATTGGAGGCAAGCCCGCCGGAGAGGAGCTGTACTGCTGCTATCAGCTGCACAACACCGACAAGACAGGCGGAAAGACCGCCACCGTGGACGAGACTCTATCAGGCAGTGACATCGACGACGCCACGACATGGATGCGCATGCCGCTGGAGACATCGCCGGACACAGGCACCGGCATAGAAAGCGTGACCGTACGGGAGAAAGAAAACGGCGACTTACGGACATACAACATAATGGGACAGGAAGTGGACGAGCACGCAAAGGGCATCATAATAAGCAAAGGAAAGAAGATGCTGAGAAAGTGACGGGCTCAGGACACAACAATACTGCCGTGCGCGAATAATAAAAAGCGACATGAACAATCAGCATACTATGCAAAGCAAGAGCCGCTCAGGGACATTCCTGAGCGGCTCTTTTATATATTCACTAAAACGGTTTGCAGACTCATATAGACCCGAACAGGTAATTAGGACGCCGATTGTACATTTAAGGTCAGTTGTCAGCTCTTCATCCTTCTTACGCACTGCCGCCGTCATCTTGTATTCGTCTTTTTCCCGGTGCTGTCCACCGCATCTTCGATAAAGCAGAATGCAATCCGGCTGACAGCAGTACGAATAAGAAAGGAAGTATGATGACAGATTAGGGATAAAGCGCGACGTCACCGCGACATGCGGCAACTGTCATTTGTTCGGCAGGAATATCGTGAACGGCTGGTTGCGGTCTTTCACCACAAGAGAACCGTCAACGACATCAAGCTCAGCTACCTGAATGGACGAGCGGCGCATCTCGTAGGGTATGTTGCCGTTATTGTCGTGATGGTCGGCAGTATGGAAACGGCGTCCGGGATGTGTGAAATAGAATATGTAAGCCTTGTCGCCGGTCACCACCACGTCACCATGCGACCCGCTCGGACCATCGTCCGCCCTCCTGCTCGGACCGTCGAGAATGAGTCCGGGCTGCTTGGTCCAGTGCTCAAGGTCGGAAGACTTGTACACTCCCATGCCCTGCCACTCGTCTGTGACAAACCAATATGAATCCTTGAAGCGGAAAGCCTTGGCTCCCTCGTGGGGCTTGTCGCTCACGGCAGGCTTGGTGTCGCCCTTCCAGTTGAAAAGGTCCTTGCTGTCGGCATAGAGCGACTTGCTGTCCCATTTATACCACATGCGCCACTCTCCGTCAGCCTTCTGTATAAGCGTGGCGTCTATCACATTGTCCACAGGCAGCTTCACCGGTCCCTCACACTTCCAGTCCCACAGGTTCTTGCTGGTGTAGTGCATCATCGTGGCAGTCCCGCTCCAGTGGATGGACACACCGCGTATGTATGACACAAACATGTGATAGACACCGTTGTGGAGCACTACGTCAGGAGCCCAGAAGGTGTTGTGCCCACGCTCAAAGTCGAGATCGAGCGTTCCACGATATCGCCACGTGCGTCCGTTGTCCTCCGAATAAGCTATGCCTATGGCGTTGCCGTAGCAGTAAGCCACGTCACCCGTCTCCGCGTTTGCGCGCCTCTGCGTGTAGAGCATCCACCATGCTTTCTCAAAAGGATTGTAGACAAGGCACGGATCAGCCGCACCATCGGTGATGGGGTCACGATAAAGAGGAGCCGGAACATCCTGTGCCACGGCATCAATAAAACCGCCACAAAGCACCGTCAGCGCAAATGCGGCAATACGTAAGATTCTTTTCATTTGTGATAAATTTGATACTTATGGTTGTAAAAATACGAATTTTCCACAAAAAAACGATGTTTTCATTTCAAAATAACAATGGCGCCAGCCCAGTAGAGACGCAAAATCTTGCGTCTCCCGAGCAAAAAACGCAGCAACGACAGCATTGTATTCACCACACTATTTTGCGAATCCTTGCTTGTGAGACGCAAAATTTTGCGTCTCTACTTTGGATTACCACGGATAATAATGCGCTATTTCATGAATAGGACAATGCGGACATGCGCGATGAAAGCATACCCGCAGATTGCCGTGACCACACTGTCTGATGCTAAAATAACGATGGCGTCAGCTCAGTAGAGACGCAAAATCTTGCGTCTCCCGAGCAAAAAAAGCGGCAACGACAGCAACATATTCACCACACTATTTTACGAATTCTTGCTTGTGAGACGCAAAATCTTGCGTCTCTACTTTGGGTTGCACAGGCGTAAATGCGGCTGTTTTCTGCTGACGGACTACAGACGTCCGGACACATAATAAGGATAAATAATACGACTAAAAGAACAACCTGAAGTCGCTGAGAAATGTTTTCTGACGACCGTAATCCATCTATCAGCTCTACAGCAGCGTATTTTGAACCATACACATAGCACATTGAGCATCAGCCTATTACAGAACACAACAGCAAATCATCGCTTCGAGGCGACACGGAAAAGCCTTTTCTGTTGTGCGGAAAAGGCTTTATCATCATGCGGAAAAGCCCGTTTGAGGACATGAAAAAGGCTCTTTGACTGTGCGGTAATGCAGGTGGAGGATTGACATACAGGGTGAGACACCACTTTTTTGAGGCTGTTTGCGCATGTCATTATTGTGTTTTTGGGATAGAAAGCGGGGTATGCCAGGATTCACATAAGTCTGAAACGCATATAAAGGAGTATATTAAGGCATGCCGTTTTCCTATTTCACAAAATTCAGTTGTCAAAATTTTTTACTGTCTGTCATGCCTAAACGCCAACCGGCGTCACACCTCCGGAACAGCTCCATTTCCTGACATGCAGACCCGTCGTTCCTCTTCATCGCTGCTGCCGTCAGACCATCTGCCGCGTTTTAATCCAAAACGGTTATCGGACTTAATATTTGCCACGTGCTGCCGTCCGCCAGACCGCTCTCCGCTTTTATCTGAAATGCAGCTGACTACATCAGATAAAAATAGAATAAAGAATGGAGACAGCAGCGTGGAAAAGGGATGAACAAGCAGACAATGAACCGGAAAAAGAATTTGACGGACTGACGAGCGATTCAGGGGGAATAGTATATTCCGGCACATCGACGGCAAAAGCCCGACACCGTATGTCTTACCGTATCATAAGAATGCGCGAATGCCGACAACCTCATCGGGCTTAACCACAGCCCGTTACGGCAAGAGCATGAAGCAGGCAGGAGTCTGACAGGTTTAATATTCCATTAATATGCTTCCGTATAAGATGAAATGATGTTAAATAATTTCTCCACAGCCACATTATATACTATCTTTGCCGGTGTGGAGACTGCGGTTTCAGAATGTGCGTCTCCCGAAGATATTGTATAATGTAAATGTGATTGATATGAATATGAGAAAGGGTTTTGTATTAGCAGTACTTCCGTTTTTCGTGTTATGCGGCTGTACCACCTCAGCCGGTTACGGTGCTTATGCCGGGGCTGGTCTCGGCTCTATTCTCGGTTCAGCAATAGGAGGTATTGCAGGCGGTCCGCGCG
>UMDC01053387.1_pt1 | contig 13864 bp, 13 predicted proteins | sample 1964391 | NCBI WGS metagenome assembly UMDC01 (sample SAMEA4835984, study PRJEB28245) | human gut metagenome | biome: gut microbiome; material: fecal sample | place: Denmark | collected 2008 | reverse complement strand
TTGCCATGCTGATTCATCCGTATGTGTACCGGATCACACTGGCCGGAGGAATTGCACTTTTTATCTGCACCTATATCCAGGGGAATTTTATGATCGACAGACTGCCGCCATTGGACGGAACTTCAATCTGGTGGGGCAAATACGATATTCTCCGGAAAGATACATTGCTTCTTTGGGTAGTAGTGCTGATCGTTGTAATTGCGGCAATGATCGTGCTGCGAAAGCAGAAATTTGTCCATGTGGTAATGTTCATCAGCGGATGCATGACCCTGATGCTTCTGGTTACCGCATGCAGCACCGTGATTACCAGCGGGGCACTGCATTCCAAACTGCATCTGCATGTCAGCGTGGAAGAAGAATTCGAGATGTCTGCGGACAACAATTTCGTGATCCTTGTGCTGGATACGGCAGATTCCAGAGAGTTTACCTCACTGTTAGAGGAACATCCGGAGTACCGGGAGATCTTTGGAGATTTTACTTATTTTGAGAATACCACGGGAGCTTACACCAGCACATTGAATGCTATTCCTTTTATTTTATCCGGTGAATGGTATGAGAATGAGGGATCTTTTCAGGACTATCTGGACAGAGTCTACAGAGAGGCACCGTTGTGGAAGGAACTGAAGAGCAGAAATTATCAGATCGATCTCTATGAGGATGATATCCGTGCACAGGATGCTTCCATCGTGGACAATTTTGACAATGTCTATTTTACTAAGGTCACCCCCGTTTCTTATCTGGAACTGGCAAAGCAGGAGCTGAAGCTCGTTGGATTCCGGTATGCACCGTATGATCTGAAAAGATACTGCGTGATCAAAGAAGTCTATTTTAATGAATTACGGGAATCTCATCCGGAAGGTTCGGATTCCAAGGCGTTTACTGCGGATAATACGGCTTTCAAGGAGGATCTGGCAGCCCAGGGTGTTGTGATGGATGAGACGGGAAACCGTTTCAAGTTCATCCATCTGAACGGGGCTCACGCACCTTTTATCTATGACAAGGATGCCAATGTCATCGGTGTGGAACAGGGATCTTACCGTCAGAGCATGGAAGCTTCCATTACATTGGCAGCAAATTATATTCAGGCATTGAAAGACAGTGGTGCCTATGACAACACCGCTCTGATCGTAATGGCAGATCACGGATACAACGGTATGGGAGAAAAGGAAGAGGACTTTCTGCGGCAGGCAGCGTTGCTTCTGATCAAAGGAAGAAATGAACAGCACGATACCATGCAGATCTCGGAAGCTCCTATCAGCTACGAAGACCTGCAGGAGGCGTATGTCCGACTGCTGGATGGCGCGCAGAGCGACGCGGTGTTTGACTGGAAAGAGGGAGATACCAGAGAGAGACGTTTCCTGGAATACGCTCCCGGCAGCGAGAAACACATGGTAGAATATCTCCAGAAAGGCCATGCACAGGATCTGACAACTATGGTGCCTACCGGAAGGGTGTTCGACCGGTAATAACTTTTCCTGCGATAGAAGCGGCGGGGATGATCCCGACTTCCGCAAAGCGGCTGTCAATGCTGTGGTTGCGGTTGTCACCCAGAACAAAATATTCTCCGGGTGCAAGCGTCAGGGGAGCGGCGGCATTGCCGGCATCCTCTATGAGAGAAAAGCCATCGGGGGTCGGTTGGGGAATCCCATTGACATAGAGGATTCCCTCTGTGATCTGTACCGTATCTCCCGGCAGGGCCACGATTCGTTTGACGATATCGCGTCCCAGCGTCTCGTGGCGGATGACAACGACATCGTTATAGTCCAGACAGTCTGGCAGACCGAATTTCTGAAGGAGGACCGGCTGCCCGGAGGTGTAGGTCGGCTCCATGGAAGAACCGTTTACAAAATACAGCTGTACCACGAAATGGGACACCAGATAACAGATACAGCCGATAAGCAATACAAAAAGCAGATAAGAACGGGTGCGATGATTCATAAGGGATCCTTTCCGGTTTGTTAAAATGCTGATAAAGATATCAAAATCTATCAGATAGCATACCACATTTCGGGTGGTAATAACAGAGAAGAGAAACAATAAGAGAAAAAGAGGTAAAAGCAATGAAAGTATTACTGGTAAACGGAAGCGGACATGCGAAGGGCTGTACCTACACAGCTCTGGAGGAAGTAGCGGGAGCACTGGAGAAAAACGGTATTGAGACGGAGATCATCCAGGTGGGTACACAGCCCATCGCCGGATGTATCGGCTGCAATGCCTGTCTGAAGAACGGAAAGTGTTTCCGGGAGGATGGCGTGAATGAATTTGTGGAAAAAGCGAAGACTGCAGACGGATTTGTCTTCGGATCTCCGGTGCATTATGCATCTGCTTCCGGTATGATCACTTCCTTCCTGGACAGAGCATTTTACGGCAAGAGCGCCCTGTTCCAGGGCAAGCCCGGTGCCTGCATCGTCAGCTGCAGACGCGGTGGGGCTTCCGCAGCCTTTGACCAGTTGAACAAATATTTTACCATCAACTGTATGCCGGTGGTATCCAGCCAGTATTGGAATCAGGTACACGGCAATACTCCCGAAGAGGTAAAACAGGATCTGGAAGGCATGCAGACCATGCGTACCCTGGGTAACAATATGGCATGGCTGATCAAATGCATTGCCGCAGGAAAAGCTGCGGGCATGGATTTCCCGGAGAGAGAACCGGCGCAGAAGACCAACTTTATTCGATAAGGAGACAGATGAATTATGGCAGAGTGGAATGGATTGGGAAGATATCCGGAGGATGCGGATGTGAATGATCGTCCGGAAGAGGGTACCTTGCTGGCCTATGTGGACGGAAGCTATCAGGATGCACTGAAAAAATACGGTTTCGGCTGTATTTTTATTCTTCCCGACGGACGCATCTATACAGAATACGGTAATGGTGACAATCCGGACTCTCTGAAACAGCGGAATGTCTCCGGAGAGATGCTGGGAGCCATGTATGCGGTACGGTTTGCCTTAAACAGCGGCTTTACAGTCATCGAGATCCGCTACGACTATGAAGGAATCGAGAAATGGGTCACCGGTGCCTGGAAAAGTAAGAATGATCTGACGAAAAAATATGCACAGACCATGCTGGGCTGGGGACAGAAGATTCAGATCCGCTTTACCAAAGTACCGGCTCATTCGAAGGTAAAATACAACGAGCTGGCAGATGAGACCGCAAAGCTGGGTGTGGCAAACGGAAACGGTATTCCCAAAGTCAAAAGTCTCAGTGACTTCGAAGCGGCAGACGGTGTGGAAGCGTGAAAACATATACTTGCGGCCGTGTGTCTGTAGCCCGGAAGTTAAGGGCTTCGGAAAGGAATGAGGAATAGAATGCGTCTGAATAAATATCTGGCACAGTGCGGTGTATGTTCCCGAAGAGATGCGGATAAGCTGATCGAACAGGGAAAAGTACTGGTCAACGGTCAGGTGGCCGGAATGGGACAGCAGGTGGAAGAAACGGACACCGTGCAGGTGGGTAAGAAGATCCTGCAGGGAAAACAGACACAGAAGGTACTGGCATTTTACAAGCCGGTGGGAGTGACCTGCACGGAGAGAGATCCTCATGCAGAGAAAAAGATCATGGATATGATCCGCTATCCGGAACGGCTGACCTATGCGGGACGTCTGGACAAAGATTCCGAAGGCCTGATCCTGCTCACCAATGATGGAGATCTGATCAATGCCATGATGCGGGGCGCCAACCGTCATGAAAAAGAATATATCGTAAAGACAGATAGGGAAATAACACCCGATTTTTTGGAGAAAATGGCGAAAGGTATTTATCTGAAAGATCTGGACATCACTACCAGAGAATGTAAGATTGAACAGATCGGAAAATTTACCTTCCGTATCGTTTTGACTCAGGGAGTCAACAGACAGATCCGGCGGATGTGTGAAGCCTGTGGATACCGGGTAAAAGCGCTGAAAAGAATCCGGATCATGAACATTCTGCTGGGGGATCTGAAGCCGGGAAAGTGGCGCGAGGTCACCGGAGAAGAGCTGGAACAGCTTCAAAGAGACACCGGAATGTTAAATCGCAATTAAATATATAAAGGCAGGAATACAAGATGCAGTCTTCCAAAATAGACCGGATCAAAGATCTGGTAGAACAACTGAATGCAGCTTCCGAAAGCTATTACGCCAAGGATCAGGAGATCATGAGCAACTACGAATACGACAAGCTCTATGATGAACTGGTGGAACTGGAAAAAGAGACAGGCGTTACCCTGGCCAACAGTCCTACGGTAAACGTAGGCTACGAAGCGGTGGATGAGCTTCCCAAGGAGCGCCATGAGAGTCCTATGCTGTCTCTGGGCAAGACGAAAAGCCGGGAAGAACTGCGGGACTGGCTGCAAGGCAATCCTGCAATTCTCAGCTGGAAACTGGACGGGCTGACCATTGTATTGACGTATCGTGAAGGAAAACTTGCAAAAGCGGTCACCCGTGGCAACGGCGAGATCGGTGAGGTCATTACAAATAACGCCCGTACTTTTAAGAATCTTCCGCTGAATATTTCCTATACCGGAGAACTGATCCTGCGGGGAGAAGCGGTGATCACCTACAGTGATTTTGAGAAGATCAACGGGGAGATCGCAGATGCAGAGGCAAAATACAAGAATCCCCGAAATCTGTGCAGCGGCTCTGTGAGGCAGCTCAACAATGAGATCACGGCCAGACGGAATGTCCGCTTTTTTGCTTTTACGCTGGTAAAGGCGGCTGGTGTGGATTTTCATGATTCCAAGGAAGCCCAGTTTGCTTTTTTGCAGGAGCAGGGCTTTGCAGTGGTGGAACATGTGGCAGTAACGGAAGAGAACATTTTATCTGCCATTGAAGATTTTGAACACAAGATCGAGCACTACGATATTCCTTCCGACGGTCTGGTACTTACTTATGAAAGTATCAGCTACGGACAGTCCCTGGGCAGAACTGCGAAGTTTCCCAGAGATTCCATTGCTTTCAAATGGGCGGATGAACTGCGGGAGACTACATTAAAAGAGGTCGAGTGGAGCGCCAGCCGTACCGGTCTGATCAATCCGGTAGCTATTTTTGAGCCGGTGGAACTGGAAGGCACAACGGTGAGCCGCGCTTCCGTGCATAATATCAGTATCATGAGATCCCTCAGACTGGGAATCGGAGACCATATCACGGTCTATAAGGCCAACATGATCATTCCCCAGATCGCTGAGAATCTGACAGGCAGTGATAATGTGGAGATTCCAAAGGTGTGTCCGGTGTGCGGACAGCCCACGGAGATCCGACAGATGAATGAGGTACAGTCCCTATACTGCACCAATGAGAAATGTCCGGCCAAGGAAATCAAATCCTACACCCTGTTCGTCAGCCGGGATGCACTGAATATTGACGGACTCTCCGAGGCAACATTGGAGAAGCTGATCGATCAGGGCTTTATCCATGAATATGCGGATCTGTTCCGGCTGGACCGTTACAAGGAGGTCATTACCGGAATGGAAGGATTCGGAGAAAAATCCTATCAGAATATGATGGACAGTATCGAGACTGCAAGACATACCACGCTGCCCCGGTTGATCTACGGACTGGGGATCGCAGGAATCGGCGTGGCCAATGCCAAGGTGCTGTGCCGGTATTTTGATTACGATCTGGAACGAATGCAGGCAGCGGACGAAGAAACACTGAGTGCCATTCCCGGTGTGGGAGAGGTGCTGGCATCTACATTTACGGATTATATGCGGGATGCGGAAAATCTGGAGAAAATAGCTCATCTGAAGGAAATCCTGACGATAGAGACACCACAGATCGATGAGAGTGCACAGACACTGGCAGGAATGTCCTTCGTGGTGACGGGAAGCCTGAACCATTATGCCAGCCGGAATGATCTGAAAGAGGTCATTGAGGAAAAAGGCGGCAAGGTGACCGGAAGTGTCACCGGCAAGACCACCTGCCTGATCAACAATGATATTACATCTACATCATCGAAAAATAAAAAAGCAAAAGAATTACAGGTTCCCATTCTGACAGAAGAGGAATTTCTGAGAACCTATAATATTCCTTACGAGGAATAAGCAAGAAAGACCCGGAGGAAAATAAAATGCCTATCAAAACACAAAATGATCTGCCTGCCAAAGAGATACTGGAAAATGAAAATATATTCGTCATGGACGAATTTCGTGCGGTACATCAGGACATGCGTCCCCTGCAGGTACTGATCCTGAACAATATGCCGGTAAAGCAGGATACGGAGCTGCAGCTGCTGCGGGCGTTGTCAAATACACCGCTGCAGGTGGATGTCACTTTCATGAACACCAAGACCCACGTGTCACTGAATACCCCGGCCAGCCATCTGAACAAATTTTACACTACCTTTGATGAGATCAGGGATCGTAAATTTGATGGACTGATCGTTACCGGAGCACCGGTGGAGGATATTACCTTCGAGGAAGTGGATTACTGGGAGGAGACCTGCCAGATCCTGGACTGGGCGGAGACCCATGTGACCTCCACCTTACATATCTGCTGGGCGGCACAGGCCGGATTCTATCATTATTACGGAATCAACAAGAGACAACTGTCCCAGAAGCTGTTCGGCGTCTATGCACATAAGGTATCCAACCGGAAAGTTCCGTTGGTCCGGGGATTTGATGATATTTTCATGGCTCCTCACAGCCGTCACACCGAGACACCATCGGAGGCCATTCATGCCTGTAAGGATCTGACGATCCTGGCAGAATCGGAGAAGGCCGGCGTATTCCTGGCAATGGCGGAAGAGGGCAGAAAGATTTTTGTAGCGGGCCATCCGGAATATGACCGTTATACACTGAACAACGAATATCATAGAGATCTGGACAAAGGACTGCCCATTCAGATCCCCTATAATTATTACCCGGACGATGACCCGGAGCAGAGACCTCTGTTACAGTGGAGATCTCATTGTAACAACCTTTACAGCAACTGGCTCAATTACTATGTATACCAGACAACACCATATGACTTAACGGAAATTCGATAATTTCGATAGAAACAGGACGATGGTCATGGAGAATGGAAAAAAGAAAGGAAGCAGAAGATGAATCAGACACTGACAAGAAAACAATTTGATATTTTATCGATACTGGCAGAGGAAAAAGGTACTTTATCCCAGAGACAGCTGGGAGAAAAGAGCGGACACTCTCTGGGAACGGTCAACCGTGTCATGCAGGAACTGACCGAATTACAGTATGTGACAGAGGGAGAGATCACAGGTGCCGGAATCTCCGCACTGGAGCCTTACCGTGCAAAGCGCGCCATCTTTATTGCAGCTGGATTCGGCAGCCGGCTGGTGCCCATTACCTTTAACACCCCGAAACCACTGGTACGTGTGCATGGACAGCGTATTATTGACGGACTGATCGATGCCTGTCTGGATGCCGGGATTAATGAAATCTATATTGTCCGGGGGTATCTGGCAGAGCAGTTTGATCAGCTGCTGTACAAATATCCCATGATCAGATTCCTGGAAAATCCGGTTTACAATGAAGCTAACAATATTTCCTCCGCCATGGTGGCCAGATACATGCTTTCCAATGCCTATGTCTTCGAGGCGGATCTGTTGATCTCCAATCCGAAGATCATTACCAAGTATCATTACACCTCTGATTTCCTGGCTATTAAAAAGGACAGAACCGATGACTGGTGCTTCATAGTGAAGGACGGCGTCATCGTAGAGGAGAAGGTCGGCGGACTGGATTGCTGGCAGATGGTGGGAATCTCTTACTGGAACGAAGAGGATGGACACAAGCTGTCAGACGATATCAAGATGACCTATGAGCAACCCGGCGGAAAAGAGCGCTACTGGGAGCAGGTGCCTCTGGTATTCTGCAAGAAGCATTATAAGGTAGAAGTACGTGAATGCCAGGAAAATGACATTATCGAGATCGATACTTTCCGGGAACTGAAAGCCATCGACAAGACGTATGATGTTTAAGGAAAAATAAGTATTGCTATTTTGTGCGAATGGTATTATGATATGTTCATATTTAACACAAAGTGTCTGCGAATGGAACGCAGACATTTTGTGTACTTACTTTAGCCGAAAACCTATGAAAACCGTTCAAAGAATTAAAACATATCATACATTAATGAACGATTGGGAAAAGAACGTGAACAAAAAAAGGAGGAATCCCATAATGGAGCAGTTGATACAAAAACCCGTCAAAAGAAATATTTTATTGAATCCCGGACCGTCTACCACCACTGATACCGTAAAATACGCACAGGTCGTGCCGGACATCTGTCCCAGAGAGAAAGAATTCGGCGGATTGATGAAGGGGCTCAGAGAAGACCTTGTAAAAATTGTGCATGGAGACTTGGAAAAGTATACCAGCGTCCTGTTCTGTGGATCTGGCACCATCAATATTGATGCCTGCATCAGCTCCCTGCTGCCGGAGGGCGGCAAAGTACTGGTGGTGGATAACGGAGCCTACAGCACCAGAGCTGTGGAAGTATGCCAGTATTACGGACTTCCCTATATTGACCTGAAATTCCCGGTGGACGAACTGCCAGACTTAGAAAAAGTGGAGCAGACTCTGAGAGAGAATCCGGACATTGCCCTGGTACATACCACTCATAACGAGACCGGCACCGGCATTCTCAATCCGATCCGTGAGATCGGAGCCCTTGCTCATAAATATCATGCTGTCTTTACCGTGGATACCACCTCTACTTACGCCATGCGTCCCATTCATATAGAAGAAGACAATATTGACTTCTGTATGGCTTCCGCCCAGAAGGGGCTCATGGCCATGACGGGACTTTCTTTTGTCGTGGGAAGCCGGGCAGTCTTAGAGGCATCGAAGGACTATCCGAAGCGCTCTTATTACTGTAACCTGTATCAGCAGTATGATTTCTTCCAGAGAACCGGGGAGATGCATTTTACTCCGCCGGTACAGACAATCTACGCTACGATCCAGGCATTGAAGGAATACTGGGCAGAGGGAGAGGAAGCCAAGTGGGCGAGACACACCAGAGTCTTCGAAGCTATCCATGAGGGACTGGATGCACTGGGATTCCACGATGTGATCCGCAGAGAATGGCAGTCGGGACTGGTTGTGTCTGTGAAGTATCCCGATGATCCAAACTGGAATTTTGAAAAAGTACATGATTATTGCTATGAGCGGGGATTTACCATTTACCCCGGCAAAATCTCTACTACCAATACCTTCCGCCTGTGTGCGCTGGGTGCGATTGACAGACCGGATATCGAAGCCTTTTTCAAAGTGTTTAAAGAAGCACTGGAAGTCAATAAAATTCAGATTCCGGCAAAATATAAGGAGGCATAGGATCAAATGAAGCGAGTATATACCTGTTTCTGTACAGATGTCATTCATGAGGGGCACCGCAATATCATCAGAGAAGCCGGAAAATACGGCGAGCTGACCATCGGCGTCTTAAGTGATGCGGCAATGATCCGTTTTAACCGTTTTCCCACCATCAGCTTCGAGGAGCGTATGCAGTTAGTAAAAGATATCCCGGAAGTCAGCAATGTGGTCGTGCAGGATGATGTAATGTATGATAAGGTCATTGAAGAATTGCGCCCTGACTACGTGATCCATGGGGATAACTGGCAGGAGGGAGCTTTGAAGGCTATCCGTGACAACGTGGAAGGACTGCTGAAGACATACGGCGGTGAGATCATAGATGTCCCTTATACATATAATGAAGAAGTAAAAAGAATTGATACGAGGATCAAGGAAAAGCTTGCCATGCCGGAATACCGCAGAAAGCGCCTGCGCCAGCTCATTGAGATCCGTCCCATTGTCAAAGCACTGGAGGTTCACAGCGGCCTGACCGGACTGATCGCAGAGAAGACCATCGTGGAGCATGATGGTGAGCTGGACCAGTTCGACGCCATGTGGATCAGCTCTCTGTGCGATTCCACGGCGAAGGGCAAGCCGGATATCGAGCTGGTGGACATGACTTCCCGTTTCCGTACCATTGATGACGTGACGGAAGTGACCACGAAGCCCATTATTTTTGACGGAGATACCGGCGGACTGACGGAGCATTTCGTATACACAGTGAGAACACTGGAAAAAATGGGTGTTTCCGCCATCATTATTGAGGACAAGACCGGACTTAAGAAAAATTCCCTCTTCGGAAACGATGTGGTGCAGACCCAGGACAGCATCGAGAACTTCAGTGCCAAGATCGCAGCCGGCAAAAAGGCACAGTTGACGGATGATTTCATGATCATTGCCAGAATCGAAAGCCTGATCCTGGAGCGAGGCATGGAAGATGCACTGAACCGTGCCAGAGCTTTCGTAGCAGCGGGAGCGGATGGCATCATGATCCACAGCCGTAAGAAATCCCCGGATGAGATTCTGGAATTCTGTGATAAATTCCGGGCAGAGGATTCGAAGACACCTATCGTGGTGGTGCCGTCTTCCTTTAACAGCATTACGGAAAACGAACTGGCCGCCCACGGCGTCAATATCGTGATCTATGCGAACCAGCTGACCAGAAGTGCCTTCCCCGCCATGCAACAGACCGCCGAGGACATCCTGCGGTATCACAGGGCACAGGAAGTGGACAGCAGACTGATGCCGATCAAAGATATTATAACTTTAATAGACGAAATTTAACTGACAGGGGCAGGAAAGGAATACTTACATGAAAGCAGAAAACTTTGCGAAAATTTTAAATGCGGACTTTTATACCGGGGTGCCGGATTCCCAGCTGAAAGCCCTCTGCAATTACCTGATGCACACCTATGGCATTGACCCAAAGCATCACGTGATCGCAGCAAACGAGGGAAACTGCACAGCTCTTGCGGCAGGCTACCATCTGGCTACCGGCAAAGTCCCGGTAGTATACATGCAGAACAGCGGAGAAGGCAATATCATCAACCCCGTGGCATCCCTGCTGAATGATAAAGTCTATGCCATCCCCATGATCTTCGTCATCGGCTGGCGCGGTGAGCCGGGGATCCACGACGAACCACAGCATATCTATCAGGGAGAAGTGACCCTGAAATTGCTGGAGGATATGGGAATCCGCTATTTTGTCATCGGAAAAGACACAACGGAAGAGGAAGTAAGTGCTGCCATGCAGGAGTTCCGCAAGGAGCTGGATCGTGGTGAGGATGTAGCGTTCGTGATCCGGAAGGGTGCCCTCAGTTATGAGGAAAAGGTGGAGTACCGCAACGACAATCCCATGATCCGGGAAGAGATCATCCGCCACATCGTGCAGGCTTCCGGCGAGGATCCCATTGTCAGCACCACGGGCAAAGCCAGCAGAGAACTGTTCGAGATCAGAGAACATAACGGACAGAGCCATAAGTATGATTTCCTGACCGTAGGCTCCATGGGACACAGCAGCAGTATCGCTCTGGGCGTGGCAGTGCAAAAGCCGGGTACGAAAGTATGGTGCGTGGACGGTGATGGCGCAGTGCTGATGCACATGGGCTCCATGGCAGTACTGGGCAGCACGGCCCCGGAAAATATGGTGCACATCGTCATCAACAACGGCGCCCATGAGACCGTAGGCGGCATGCCCACCGTGGCAGCAAATATCGATCTGGTCTCCATTGCAAAAGCCTGTGGCTACCATCAGGCCGTATCCGTTGCCACCTACGAGGAACTGGACAGAGAACTGGTAGCTGCGAAGGAGAGAAAGGCACTGACCTTCATCGAAGTAAAATGCGGCATCGGCGCAAGGGAAGATCTTGGAAGACCCACCACCACGGCACTGGAGAACAAGCAGAACTTCATGGAATATCTGAAAAATCTGGGTTAAATTTTGTTGACAGTAATAAAAAAGAAATGTAATATAACAGATATAGAAAAGTCATGTCGAATAATGCTCTAGGATGTAAGTTTCTCAGAAGATGAGTAGAACAAATTCCTGGGGCATTTTTTGCTAGTGAAAGTCAGATTGTGTATTGACACGATTAAAAGGGGCGAAAATGGGAAACTTACAATATCGGAAGGTCACGAGAGAAGTGGAAGATACTTCTTTTACATGTGATATTCCATCCATAGATGAATATGTGAAAAATTCATATTATCCTACCATAGTACAGCATGCATATGGTTATAGTATAAGTGGCAGGGGGATTGTTCTTGGATATTATATGATAATGTTCCGAGAGATAGAATTAGATGATTTTCCGCCGGAGATAGCAGACTATGATTCGGAAATTAAGGACCGGAAAGTATCGGCTGTTCATATTCGCTATATAGCAATAGATGAAAAATATCAACATAATAGGATTGGTACGGCTGCAATTCAGACAATAATAAAAAGTGTGAAGATGTTGGCAGCTAACTGGCCAATTCGGGTAATTACGATAGATGCCAGAGAAAATCTGGTTACATGGTATGAAAAACTTGGCTTTCGTAAAATGGTTTATAATACACCGGGCCAGGATGGCATTACGGTTTCAATGTTTTTGGATTGTATGCAGAAAAAAGATGAATTTATGGAATACATAGACAGTATATATGAATAGGAGGGAAAATATATGAATGGTGAAAGAGTTGGAGACATTGTACTACATGGCAACGATGCCATTCGATTTGCGTATATGCTTTATCACCCGACGGAAGAGGAATTATTATACAACAGGAGCGTTCTGGAACGGATTGATAATAATATTACAATCACGGAAAGAGATAATGGGTATGATGCGGAAATTAAGAATCTGGATTTAAACTTTTTAGAAGAAAAGCCACAATGCAGTCTGGATAACATAGAGGTTACATGGACGATCAATATTCAAAAAGAAGAATTTTTCTATTCAAACAGCAGTAATGAAAATCAGGTGCAGATGGTAGTGGATACGCAGAAAACACCGATATATGAAAAAACAACAAGTGATGGAATGAGCTTGGTGGCTGCATAGGAGGAAATATGGAAAGTGCATTTCAGTTTAGTAATCCATCATTGACAAAAATGGAATTTTGTATCAACGAAGATTTTGAAAACAGCTGGGATAAAGAAGTAAAGATTGCAGTGAACATGGGAATTCAGATTGACAGAAGTTCAACTGATAACAATGCAAGAGTCAGTCTGACACTGGAAATAGGAAAAAAGGATTCATCAGATCCGTTCTATGTGTGTGCAACAGAAATGGCGGAATTCAGATGGCCGGATAGTCTGAATGTGGAAATGGTAGAAAAATTGCTGAATCAAAATGCCCCTTCTTTGCTGCTAGGGTATTTAAGACCTATTATTTCGCAGATTACGGCAGCATCACCATATAATGCCTATAATTTACCGTTTATAGATTTTTCAGAGAAATAAGATGATGTATCGTGCACTTTTTGCACAGTTATTTTTCATAAAAGAATGAAAATTTATCTATATAAAAGGCTGCCTGTATGGTAAAATACATACCATACAAGCAGCTTTTCATATATTACAAAAGCAGAAAGAATGAGGGAGTACGTATGGAAATTAACATTGGAATTATCGTAATCGTAGTATTGGTCATTGCCGTTCTGGCAATCCTGGCATCCGGTTATGTGAAGGCATCACCGAACAAAGCCTACATCATTTCCGGTATCAAGAGAGAACCCAAGGTTCTGATCGGTCGTGCAGGCATCAAGATTCCTTTCCTGGAGAAGAAGGATGAGCTGATCCTGAAGCAGATCAGTATCGACATCAAGACCAACGGTTATATACCTACCAAGGATTTCATCGGTGTGGATATCGACGCCGTGGCAAAGGTCAGAGTCCTGACCCAGAGAGATGTCACTGTGAATGCCAAAGGGGAAGTGGTGGCAGGCGCCGATCCGAACAAGAGAATCACCACCGAGATGGCCAATGCAGCCATGAAGAACTTCCTGAACATGAATGAGGATCAGATCCGTGATGCTCTGACCGATTCCTTACAGCCTGGATTCTCGGATTAACATGACGAGGTTGGT
>UMDC01011552.1_pt1 | contig 13889 bp, 13 predicted proteins | sample 1964391 | NCBI WGS metagenome assembly UMDC01 (sample SAMEA4835984, study PRJEB28245) | human gut metagenome | biome: gut microbiome; material: fecal sample | place: Denmark | collected 2008 | reverse complement strand
GTTTCCGACTTGGAAGGGGTGAAAATGCTATTTGACCCAATATTGTTACTCCGCTTGTTTATATCATTGTTCAATGACCTCAAAAGAGGATTCCTTCCGGCTTGTTGTCTTTCTTTTCTCATTTATTTATTCTGGCTTTGAGCGGACAGTGCTGAGTATTGCTCTGTTGATTCATTTATATAGACTTATGCAGTTAACAGATATTAAATTATCTCTTTCCTTCTTGCTTATTCCAATAATATTCATACATTTGTAGTATACTAATAAACTAATACACTAAATAGTTAATTAAATACATAAACACAATGATGATTGAAGTGAAGAACTTATCTTTCAGTTATGGAAAGAGGAAACAAAAAGTCTTTAATGATTTTTCGCTGACACTGGATAAAGGTTCAGTTTATGGTCTTTTGGGTAAGAATGGTACCGGTAAATCTACTTTGCTCTATTTAATGACTGGGTTACTCCGTCCGCAAGGAGGTAAAGTGCTCTATAAAGGAATAGGCGTTTCGTTGCGTTATCCTTTGACATTGCAGGATATGTTTTTGGTGCCCGAGGAATTTGCATTACCATCCGTCAGCCTGAAACAATATGTAAAGCTGAATGCTCCCTTTTATCCGGCTTTCAGCAATGAACAGCTAAGAGCCTGTCTCCACGACTTTGACATGAATGAGGACATTCATTTGGGGGAATTGTCCATGGGGCAGAAGAAAAAGGCTTTCATGTGTTTCGCGCTGGCCGCCAACACTTCTTTACTGCTCATGGATGAGCCTAGTAACGGACTGGATATTCCTTCCAAAAGTCAGTTCCGCAAGGTGATTGCATCGGGCATGACAGATGACAAATCAGTGATTATTTCTACCCATCAGGTAAGGGATATCGACAGCCTGTTGGACCATGTGGTGATAATCGACGGTACTCATGTGCTGCTGAATGAATCGGTTAAGGACATTTGCGCGAAACTATATTTTGCCGAACAAGGAATGAATGAACCCACAGGAGATGCATTGTATGTGCAGCCTTCGGTTCAGGGAAACAGCGTGATTCTTTCTAATGTTTATAACGAAGAAACCAAGCTGAATCTGGAAGTACTGTTCAATGCTATGTTGGCAGAAAGAGAAAAAATGCAATCAATATTTAACAAGTAAAGACACAGATACATTATGGATACTAATCATTTCTTTAGCTTTTCGCGTATTGCCATGGTCATGAAACGCGAGATTATAGAAAACTGGAAAAAGAACCTTTATGCTTTCATCGGACTTTATGCAGCCTTTGCGCTGGTCGTGGTGGGTAATATGTGGGGAATGAGTATGAATGCTGAAAATGCATTTGCTAGTCCTGATATCTTCTTTGTTAGGTATTGTACGAATATACTGGGGGCTTTTATCTTTATATGTCTGTTGGGCAGTTTGATTTATGCTTCCGGCATTTTAGATAATATGAGAAATAAAGAGATGCGCATATCTTTCTTGATGCTTCCTGCAACAATGTTGGAGAAGTATGTGGCACGCTTCCTGATGGCTACGCTGGGATTTATAATAGCTGCCATTGTTGGAATGCTTTTGGCAGAGGTTACTCGTTATATTCTGCTTCCTTTGTTTGACTTGCCTGATGTGTTTCATAGTTCCGCATTGTTTAAAGTATTTTCTATGCTTACTATAGATGGTGAGCAGGCATTTAGAGGTTCCTATGCATTTAATATGGAGTATATGCCTTGGTTGGGTGAGGCTTGTGGATGGAGCTTTTTGATTTGGTCACACTCACTCTATGTTTTAGGAGGAAGTTTTTGGTACAAGAGAGCTTTTCTCAAGACTTTGGGGACACTGATTGTGATTTCTATCCTTGGCTCTATTATCACGGTACAGATTGTGGAGTGGATAGGAGAAGAAGGCATGATGGGTCTTCACGACTGGTTGGAAGAAAACTTCCAGTGGATGACGCTGAACAAACTGCTTGCATTTGGCGGTGCTTTCTTTAGTGCCTTCACAATGTTCAACTGGTGGTTGGGCTATAAGCTCTTTACCCGTTCGCAAGTTATTAAACCTAAATTTCGTTTGCTATGAAATTTAAAGAAAGTAAATCTATTTATTTGCAGATAGCCGACCGGATATGTGACGAGATTCTGCAAGGGCAATATCCCGAAGAAGAGCGAATCCCTTCGGTCAGGGAATATGCCGGCACAGTGGAAGTGAATGCCAATACAGTAGTCCGCACTTATGATTATTTGCAAGGGTTGGAAATCATATACAATAAACGCGGTATTGGCTATTTTGTATCGACAGGAGCTAAAGAGCGAATTATCACTCTTCGCAAAGATACCTTCTTGCATGAGGACTTACCGGAGTTTTTCAGACAACTGAAGACATTGGAGATTTCCATGGATGAGATAGACAAGATGTATAAAAAATATTTGGAACAACAATAGTAACACAAACACATTTTTCAGTGGGGTATCAAAACTCAGATGGTCTATCAAACCATCAACTGTAGGGGCAGGGTTTGCCTGCCCGAATACGCAAACAAGCTATTTGGGGAGAGCAATCTCGCCCCTACTAATAAAATGACAGCATAATCAACGTTTAGAAACAGTTCAATTATTTATTTTGATTGATAGTATAATGTATATAAAAAGACTACAGCGATAATCCATATTATCAGCATGGCTATAAAACATATTTTTATCCATTGGTAAAATTTCCTTAAACTGCTTTCATGGGAAGTCTTCTTTTTATATTTCTGCCATGCTGTAATATTATGCCTAAAATAGGGCACATGAATGTAAGTAGAATAGCCAGAAGTAATATAGTCTTTATATGTTTATTTATGTGGCTTTAGAATGCGCAACTAATAGCGCTTGTTAGTGCACCCGTAACCGTACAAGCTCCAAAGAATAGATCACCGACATCACATAATATAGGATGATTGTTCTTATAATAATCTTTGTGTAAAATTAGCTTGCTTCTGTATTTGAATGTTATTAGAACCAAACTTACTTTACGTGATTAAGGATGGGGTTAGTTAGTATGCTATGTGATTCGATATCTATGATTTAAGAGCATAGGACTTTTATGCTCTGAAGAAGCGTATCAAAATGAATATGCGGCTGTGGATAGGAGTTCATTAATCTTTGTTGATATTATTAGGTACGGAAAGTGATTTTATCAAAACCTTTTGTTGAATGATTGTCTGAATCTCTTTATTTCTTGATATAAGTCAAACAGTTACCATCCGAAAACTCAGTAACTTTGCACCTCAAAAAACAGGGTAACAAGTGAATGAAATAAAAGAACCGAGAAGTGTACGCCGGAATTTGTCTAAACTGGTCGTACCTATCTTTATAGAAACTTTATTGATTATGATGCTGGGGGCAGTTGACACTATCATGCTGAGCCAGTATTCAGACAATGCAGTTGCCGCCGTCGGAGTGGTGAACCAGTTGATTATGTTTGCCTTTCTTATCTTTGAGGTGATAAACCTGGGTACCTCTGTACTTTGTTCGCAATATTTGGGGGCAAAGAAACAGAAGAATGTGGTTCAGGTGGTAGGCGTGGCTATTCTGCTCAATCTTGTGCTCGGATTAGTGGTAAGTGCTATTTTGCATTATGGTGCGCCGTTGTTATTGACACTGATGGGACTGCGTCCTGAATTGATGGTCTATGGAGTGGGGTATATGGAGATAGTGGGGGCGTTCGCCTTCTTTCAGGCACTTTCACTGACGGTTTCTGCGTCTTTGCGTAGTGCTAACAAGGCTGTCTATCCTATGATGGTCATTGTGGTGGTGAATATCCTGAATATCATAGGTAATTACTCCTTAATCTTCGGTAAGTTCGGCATGCCGGCATTGGGGGTGGAAGGAGCGGCTATTTCGACGGCTTTTGCCAGAGGAGTGTCGATGATTATCCTTTTTATTATTCTGTTTCGTAAATATATACCCAAGTTCCCGATTGACTACTTCCGACCTTTTCCCTTTGTGGAACTGAAGAATCTGTTGAAAATCGGTCTTCCGTCGGCAGGGGAGAACATGTCTTATAGCTTATCGCAGGTGTTACTGACTTATTTTATCAATATGCTTGGAAATGAAGCTCTTACTACGCGAACATACGTGGCTAATATGGTGATGTTTGTCTATCTGTTTGCAATAGCCATGGCACAAGGCGGGGCTATCTGCATCGGGCATTTGGTGGGGGAGAAGAAAATAAGAGCTGCCTATTTGTTGGGCAAGTATGTAATGCGTATTTCTATTTTAGTGTCGCTGGTACTTTCCTGTATTTGGGCTTTGATGGGGCACACGCTCTTTAGTTGGTTGACAGACAATGCGGAGATTGTCCGTTTGGGTACTGTCATCCTTTTTGTCGATGTGATACTTGAAGTGGGGCGTGCCATTAACATTTATGCCACCAATGCCCTTCGTGCAACCGGAGATGTGAACTATCCTTTTTATGTAGGGGTAGTTGTACAATGGAGCATAGCAGTAGGCTGCGGCTATCTGTTCGGGCTCTATTGGGGGTGGGGACTGGTCGGTATGTGGTGTGCTTTCTTGCTGGACGAGAACATTCGCGGCATCATTTTTGTGCGGCGTTGGAATAGTATGAAGTGGGCAAAGAAAGGATTTGTGAAATAATAAATGTGATTTTCGCAAACTTTATAGTGATTGAGGCGGTTAAACTCAATAAAAAGAATTAATTTTGCAATCTGATAATTATCTAAAATACATTATGGAGCTCGATTTACTCACGGCAATATCACCTATTGACGGTCGATACAGAGGAAAAGCGGGAGCTTTGGCCTCTTATTTTTCTGAATTTGCACTCATTAAGTACCGTGTGCAGGTAGAAATAGAATATTTCATCACTTTATGTGAGCTACCGTTACCGCAGCTGACAAGCTTTGATCATGCACGTTTTGCATCGCTTCGTGCTATCTACCAAAACTTCTCGGAAGCCGATGCCGGACGCATTAAGGAAATAGAGAGTGTTACAAACCATGACGTTAAAGCTGTAGAATATTTCATTAAGGAACAATTTGACAAGTTGGGCGGAATGGAAGAATACAAGGAGTTTATCCACTTCGGCCTTACTTCTCAGGACATTAATAATACGTCAGTGCCTTTGTCTGTCAAAGAAGCGCTGGAACAAGTATATTATCCGCAGATTGAAGAACTGATTGCGCAGCTGACTGCTTACGCAGAAGAATGGGCGAATATCCCGATGTTGGCAAAGACTCACGGACAGCCTGCGTCTCCCACTCGTTTGGGCAAGGAAATCATGGTGTTCGTTTATCGCCTTAACCGTCAGTTGGCTGTGCTGAAGGCTTGTCCCATTACTGCTAAATTTGGTGGAGCCACAGGTAATTATAATGCGCATCATGTGGCATATCCGCAATATGACTGGAAAGCATTCGGCAATAAGTTTGTGGCAGAGAAACTCGGTCTGGAACGCGAGGAATATACCACTCAGATTTCAAACTATGACAATCTGGGAGCTATCTTTGATGCCATGAAACGCATTAATACCATAATGATTGACATGAACCGCGATTTCTGGCAGTATATCTCTATGGAATATTTTAAGCAGAAAATCAAGGCGGGTGAAGTCGGTTCGAGTGCCATGCCGCACAAAGTGAACCCTATCGACTTTGAAAATGCGGAAGGAAACTTGGGAATGGCCAATGCTATATTGGAGCACCTTTCTTCTAAACTGCCGGTTTCGCGCTTGCAGCGTGACTTGACAGATTCTACAGTGTTGCGCAATGTAGGTGTACCTTTCGGACATATCATCATTGCCATTCAAAGTTCATTGAAGGGATTGCGTAAGCTGCTGCTGAATGAACATAAGATTTATGAGGATTTGGATAACTGCTGGAGTGTGGTGGCAGAAGCTATTCAAACCATTCTTCGCCGGGAGGCTTATCCGCACCCGTATGAGGCACTGAAAGCGCTAACACGTACTAATCAGGCTATTACCGAATCGTCTATCAAAGAATTTATCGAGACGTTAAATGTCGGTGAAGAAATAAAAAAAGAGCTGCGTGAGATTACGCCGCACAACTATACAGGCATTTAAAACGTTATTTATTTAAAGTAAAAAAAGAAACAGAGCCCGAGAGGGCGTTATACATTAATTTAATTAAAGAGAAATCATGAGTACAGAAAATGAAAACAGACAAGAAGGTTCTGTAAACGAAGAAAACCAGAATGTCAGCCGTGATGGTGGTTATAAGTCTTATAACAGAGACAGTAATTACAACAGATACAACAACGACGGCGAACAGCGTCAGTATCGTCCCCGCACTAACTATAACCGTGAGGGAGGAGAACGCCCTTATCGCTCTTCATATAATAATGGTGAGCGTCCTTCTTACAATCGTTATAATAATGGCGAACGTCCGCAACGTCCCCGTTTCAATTCTAACAGTGAAGAAGGTGGTGAACGCCAGTATCGTCCTCGTACTAATTATAATCGTGAAGGGGGAGAACAGCGTCAGTATCGTCCTCGTACCAACTATAACCGCGAAGGTGGTGAGCAGCGTCCTTACTCTCCGCGTCCGCGTACCAATTATAATCGTGAAAGTGGTGAACAGCGTCCGTATACTCCGCGTCCCCGTTTCAATAGCGGTGAAGGTGGTGAACAGCGTCCTTACTCTCCGCGTCCTCGCGTAGGAGGTTATAATCAAGGAGGTGGATATAACCGTGAGGGCGGCGACCGTCCTTATCGTCCGCGTACCGGGGGGTATAACCAAGGTGGAGGATACAACCGTCCTTACCGTCCGCGTACCAGTGATTATAATCCGAATGCTAAATATAGCTTGAAAAAGCAGATAGAATATAAGGATATACTGACTGATCCGAACGAACCGATTCGTTTGAATAAATTCCTGGCAAATGCAGGTGTTTGTTCTCGTCGCGAAGCTGATGAATTCATCACTGCGGGAGTGGTAAGTGTAAATGGTGTGATAGTAACAGAATTGGGTACTAAAATCAAGCGTACAGACGAAGTGAAGTTCCACGATGAACCGGTGAGCATTGAACGTAAAGCTTATGTTTTGCTGAACAAACCGAAAGATTGCGTGACTACTTCCGATGATCCTCAGGAACGTAAGACAGTGATGGATTTTGTGAAGGGTGCTTGTAAGGAGCGTATCTATCCTGTAGGTCGTCTGGACCGTAACACTACCGGTGTTCTGCTATTGACCAATGACGGTGATTTGGCTTCAAAACTGACTCATCCGAAATACTTGAAGAAGAAGATTTATCATGTATATTGTGATAAGAATGTAGCTAAGGCAGATCTCGATCAAATTGCAACCGGTATTACTTTGGATGACGGTGATATTCATGCAGATGCCATCAGTTATGCATCGGATACAGACAAGTCGCAGGTAGGTATCGAAATCCACTCCGGAAAGAACCGTATCGTGCGCCGTATTTTTGAATCACTGGGTTATAAGGTTGTGAAACTGGACCGTGTATATTTTGCGGGTCTAACCAAGAAAGGGCTTCGTCGCGGTGACTGGCGTTACCTGACAGAACAGGAAGTGAATATGCTTCGTATGGGCTCATTCGAATAATCAAGTAAAATAATAATTAAGAGACAAAACAATGGAAAAAATTAGTAGAACAAAGGTCGTTGACCTGTTGAAGCGTCGTGATTTTGGCGCAATGGTCAATGTAAAAGGTTGGGTTCGTACCCGCCGTGGTAGCAAACAGGTAAATTTTATCGCCCTGAATGACGGTTCTACAATAAATAATGTGCAGATAGTAGTTGATTTGTCAAATTTCGATGAAGAAATATTGAAACTCATCACTACAGGTGCATGTATCAGTGTGAATGGTGAACTGACCGAATCTATCGGTTCCGGTCAGGCTGCCGAGATTCAGGCACGTGAAATAGAGGTGCTGGGTGCTTGCGATAACACCTATCCGTTGCAGAAAAAAGGTCATACGATGGAATTCCTTCGTGAGATTGCTCACTTGCGTCCGCGTACCAATACTTTCGGCGCAGTGTTCCGCATTCGTCACAATATGGCAATTGCTATTCATAAGTTTTTTCATGAACGTGGCTTTTTCTACTTTCATACTCCTATTATTACAGCATCAGACTGTGAAGGAGCCGGTCAGATGTTCCAGGTTACTACCAAGAATCTCTATGACTTGAAGAAGGATGAAAACGGCTCTATTATTTATGATGATGATTTCTTTGGCAAACAGGCAAGTCTGACTGTTTCCGGTCAGTTGGAAGGTGAGCTGGCTGCCACGGCATTGGGCGCTATTTATACCTTCGGTCCGACTTTCCGTGCCGAAAATTCGAATACTCCGCGTCACTTGGCAGAGTTCTGGATGATTGAGCCGGAAGTTGCTTTCAATGATATCATCGACAACATGGATTTGGCTGAAGATTTCATTAAATACTGTGTTCGGTGGGCATTGGATAATTGCTATGACGATGTGAAGTTCTTGAATGATATGTTCGATAAGGGCTTGATAGAGCGTTTGCAGGGCGTATTGAAAGAAACTTTCGTTCGTTTGCCTTATACAGAAGGTATCAAGATCTTGGAAGAAGCGGTAGCGAAAGGGCATAAGTTTGAATTCCCGGTTTATTGGGGGGTAGACTTGGCGTCAGAGCACGAACGCTTCTTGGTGGAAGAACACTTCAAACGTCCGGTTATTCTGACTGACTATCCGAAAGAAATCAAGGCATTCTATATGAAGCAGAATGAAGATGGAAAGACCGTTCGCGCCATGGATGTATTGTTCCCGAAGATTGGTGAAATCATTGGTGGTTCCGAACGTGAAGCAGACTATGATAAACTGATGACCCGCATTCAGGAATTGAACATTCCGATGAAAGATATGTGGTGGTATCTGGATACGCGTAAGTTTGGTTCATGTCCTCACTCCGGTTTCGGACTCGGATTCGAGCGTCTGCTATTGTTTGTAACAGGCATGACCAATATCCGCGACGTGATTCCGTTCCCGCGTACTCCGCGCAATGCTGAATTCTAAAAGATATAAATAATGATGGAAATCCTGCCCTATAACATAGAGCAGGATTTTTTTTTGTGTTATTTATTCCCTTCTTTGTATTCAAAAGAATGCTCAATTTTTAGGTGTTTAATCTTTTAAATATTACGCTATGAAAAATGCTCAATGGATACTTGCAGGTATGTTCTCTTTTATTGTCTTTACCTTGTTGCTTTCAAAAGGCGAAGGAGAACAAAATGTAGTTTTGGATATGTTAGGGATAGAGACTGTTGCTTATGGTGAAGATTTACCTGGTGTTGTAATTACTTGTGGCAGTCCTGAAAATAAAGGACGTTGTTGGGATGGCGAGTGTCAAACTACATGGACACCATTTGGATGGTATAAAGCTTGGGATTGTAGCCGGGCAACAGGTAATCAAAATGATTTTTGTAGTGATGGTGTTCCATGTTGAGGAAATTGAAAGTATTATTATTTATCCCCCTTTTGTTTGTTGCAACAGCATGCTGTGATAGAGGGGGTGAAATGGCGAAATATACTATTCATTTTGATTTGAGGAAAGCTGTGAAGATGAATTTGCCGGAGTTTGTGGATAGTATTTTTGTTATACCATTGGCTACGAATGATAGTTCACTTATAAAGAATGTGGTTGGCTTATCATTTGTAGATAGTATTTTTTATATTAATGATAACCAAACGAATATATTATCCTTTGATAGTAAAGGTAATTTTTTGTGTTCTACTGGAAAATTGCGAGGTAGTGGTCCTAATGAGTATTTTGCTTGTATTGCGTTTAATATATTGGAAAATGGTAATTGTGAAATTTTTGATGGTCTGAAACATCGACTTTGGGAGTATGATTCGAATTTGAATTATGTATCATCTTCTGAGTTACCGGAAGATGTTCTTCCGGCTTCTAATTTTCTAAGAGTTTCGAAGGATATTTGTATTATTGAAGATGTGAATTCTTTGAAGTTTTATTCGTCAAAAGAGGGGAGGGTTTTAAAAATGATTTCCTTGCCTCAAAAGAAGGGGCTACCAAGTATAACACGAAATTCAGGATTGAAAAAGTTGAATGACGAAATTTATTATTCATTGCGAACACCGGAACGAATATTATTTAAAGTAGATATTGAGAAAATGAGTTTGCAACCCTATTATGCTTTTGACTTTGGGCAGCATAATCTAAATTTAAGAGAATTACCAAATGAATTGCCTCTTTCATTTTATCAAAACTATGTAATGGCTAATGATGGAGTAGCATTTGTTGCAGATAAATTGGTTTCCTCTACTATGCAAATGTGTTTTTTTATCTATAACAAAAAGATGTATTTTGCTATCCATAATAAGAATAATGGATTTTATGGAATATATTACAATGAAGCAAAATCTTTTCATCAATTGATGATTCCTAATCTATATTTAAATGATATGTTATATTATATTTGTGAACCTCGGGCACTTGACTATGTTTTAGATTTTAAATTGATGTCTTCTGAAGATATTAATAAGATTCAATCAATACGAGAAGATGATAATCCTGTTGTTGTGTGCTATAAATTAAAAAGATGATGAAACGGTATTTTATTCCATTGGTTGTTGTAGTATGTGTTATTATTGGTACGTTTTTATTCACGAAGAGTCAATTAGATAAACAATATGAGGTATATCGTATGGATAATGCGAATATAGTTGGTGACAGAAGATATCTTGAATTATTGGTTGAATCAATGATTAATGGCATGAATCAATCAGTGTCTTCTTCTGCTTTGTTGACAAGAGGAGAGGATTCTCTTGCATTGCCAAAGGTTGTTTCCTTTCCATGCCTTTTAATATATATACCTGAAACAGATAATATTTGTATGGGATGTGTCGATTATGCTATTGAAGCTGTGAAAAAAGTATTTGTTGATTTTGAACATAGAACAGATATCGGGATTATTTCACAAACGTATAACCCTGATTTAAAGGAGAGGATTATTAATAAAAAAGTATATTTCCTTCAAGAAGACAGCATGCTTATTACTGTTCATAATGAATTTGACAGTCCACTTTATTTAGTGCTTAATAATGAATGTCGAGTTGTTTCATCTTTTGTTCCTAATGCTAATTTTGAAAATTTGGTTTTTGATTATTTGTCTAAAGTAAAAACAGGTTTGTTACGTGATATAAGTTTTTAGTAATAAAATCCTGCCCTATAACATAGAGCAGGATTTTTTTTGCATTTACCTGTAAAAAAGTTATTTAAAAACGTGGATATATGAAAATTATTTCTAATTTTGTGTATCCACATTACGCAATTTGTTAACTAAATATTATACGACTATGAAACGACATTCTTTATTTTTACTGCTGATAGCATTTATGCTGATCGGTACTTCTCGTGTAATGGGACAAAATAAATCTGCTGTTGCCCCTGCTGATTTAAAAGGTATTTGGCAGATGTGTTTTTATGTATCCGGCGTTCCGAATACTCCCGGAGAGTTAAAGCCGAGTAATTCATTCAAAATCTTGTCTGATGATGGAAAGTTTACCAATATGACGGTAATTCCTAACCATGGAGCTATTATTATTGGTGCGGGTACCTATAAACAGACCGCAGAGAATGCATATACAGAGCATGTAGAGAAGAATCTGCATTTACCTCAATTGGTGGGCTCAGACAATATCTTGGAGTTCGAGATGAAAGGTGGTGATGTAATGGTATTGAAGTTCTTTGTGAAAACAGATAAGGACGGCAATGATATCAATTCATGGTATTATGAAACTTGGAAACGGGTGAAGATGCCGGCTGCTTATCCAAAAGATTTGGTAAGATAATAAGTAGTTGGAAAAATACAATATAAGGCGGGCGAGAGTCCGCCTTATATTGTATTTTGCACAATTCTTCAAAAAATGTGCTATTCTTCATCACTTTTATGGCTTTGGAAGAACAAAGATTAGAAATAATCGTTAACTTTGTCACCAATAACATAAAATAGAAAAGGAGATTAATGTCTAAGCTTTATATAATAGCAGGTTGCAATGGGGCCGGAAAAACGACGGCATCCTACACAGTGCTTCCCGAAATATTGGACTGTCGCGAGTTTGTCAATGCCGACGAAATCGCAAAAGGTCTTTCTCCTTTTAATCCCTCAAGTGTAGCCATTGAAGCCGGCCGGCTAATGCTTAAGCGCATTGGCGAATTGCTTTCTGCCGGAGTCAGCTTTTCTGTTGAAACAACGCTCTCTACCCGTTCTTATATTAATCTCATTCATCAGGCGCAAAGTCAGGGCTATAGTGTCAGTCTGATTTATTTTTGGTTGAACTCACCTGAATTGGCTATTGAACGGGTAAAGCAACGTGTTGCCAATGGAGGGCATGATGTGCCGGCGCCTATCATTCGTCGTCGTTACCGTGCGGGATTGGATAACTTCTTCCATATTTATATGTCATGTGTGGACTATTGGATGCTGGCAGACAATAGCTCTACACCGCGTGTTATTGTGGCTGATGCTTTTCGTTTGCGGGAAGAGCCACATATTTATAATCATGAACTCTTTAATAAAATCAGAAGTTATGTCAACTGAAGAAGAATATAAGGAACTGAGCGAGAAATTGCGTTATGGTTTGGAACTGGCCGAACAGCGATTAATAGAAGAAACAGCTCGTCGTGAAGGGACGTTGTGTTATGGTCGTCCTGATGGAAAAGTGGTGCGGGTATCTGCAACGGAACTTTTGAAGCTTCGCCAGTCTGCCGGATATGCCTGTCCAGTTGGTGAATCCGAATCGGGCTGGAGACATTAAAAGAATATTTTAAATAAAAATAAATTGGGGAGATGGATTAATCTTCCCTTTTTTGCTGTCGTATGTAAGCTCTCTCCCTGAAAATCAACCAAAAAATTGCTTAATTTGTTTGCCAGTTCGAAGAAAAGCCGTACCTTTGCAAGCCGATTATTATCAAAAGTTTATAAAGAATTAATTCTTAGCGTATTAATAGTTCTTTGTCCGGGAACGGTTAGAGACGCTGGGAAGAAATTGTTTTTTAGTAGTTAACATTTAAAAAGATTTTAAGAGTGGACACTTTAAGTTACAAGACCATTTCTGCAAACAAAGAAACAGCTCATAAAGAATGGGTTGTTGTCGATGCAACCGATCAGGTCGTAGGCCGTCTCGGTTCGAAAGTTGCGAAACTGTTGAGAGGAAAGTACAAAGCTAGCTTTACCCCTCATGTTGACTGTGGTGATAATGTGATTATCATTAACGCAGACAAAGTTAAATTTACCGGAAACAAGTGGAACGATAAAGTTTACTTGAGCTATACAGGTTATCCCGGTGGTCAGAGAGAAATTACTCCTGCCGCATTGATGAAGAAACCTAACGGTGAAGAAAAACTGTTGAAGAGAGTAGTAAAAGGTATGCTTCCCAAAAACCGTCTGGGAGCTAAATTGCTGGGCAACTTGTATGTTTACGCCGGAAGCGAACACAAGCATGAAGCTCAGAGCCCGAAAACAATTGATATAAATTCACTTAAATAATAAAGAATGGAAGTAGTAAATGCATTAGGCAGACGTAAACGCGCAATCGCACGCGTATTCGTAAGCGAAGGTACTGGAAAGATTACTATTAACAAGAGAGACCTTGCAGAGTACTTTCCATCAACTATTCTTCAGTATGTTGTAAAACAGCCTCTGACTAAGGTCGAAGCTGCTGAAAAATATGATATTAAAGTAAATCTTTGTGGTGGTGGTTTCACCGGTCAGTCACAGGCTCTGCGTTTAGCTATCGCTCGTGCTTTGGTGAAAATCAATCCTGAAGATAAGAAAGCGCTCCGTGCAGAAGGCTTCATGACACGTGATCCCCGTTCTGTTGAACGTAAGAAACCGGGACAACCGAAAGCACGTCGTAGATTCCAGTTCAGTAAACGTTA
>UMDC01047778.1_pt1 | contig 13900 bp, 10 predicted proteins | sample 1964391 | NCBI WGS metagenome assembly UMDC01 (sample SAMEA4835984, study PRJEB28245) | human gut metagenome | biome: gut microbiome; material: fecal sample | place: Denmark | collected 2008 | reverse complement strand
GGATTACTTAGTTCACGTCGTGAACTAAAGAATTTCATACGAGGTTCGTAAGAATTGGTCGGAGATTTTGTCGTTTTATTGGTTATGTCAAAAGTTTTGGGAAGAACCTTTTCTTGGATATTATCCGCGGACAAACGGTTGACGCTTTAAGTACGTTCCGGTTCTCCATACCCATTCTAAAGGCCCATATCGGAACTTGGTCAACCAAAGGTGGCTTCCGGTGATTTGCAGGCTTGTGTACATTAATCCGACTACCACACTGAGGAAAACCCCCAAGTTGCTCCAATCCAATCCGAATCCGGCGAAAATAAAGACTCCGATAACTGATTGAAGGATGTAGTTTGTCAATCCCATCCGTCCGTAACTGACTAATGGTTGCATGGCTTCCCGTACCCGTTGTGAGCGGTAGATTTCAAGGATAAAGAATACCCATAAGTACGAGGTCGATAAATTAATCAGGTTCGTTGCGGTAGTTCTCAACCAAGCTCCGTAGGAGATTTCTCCTCGAGCAACGGGAGGCAGATACGTTTGGGCGATATATAAAAGGATTAGTAAGAGGATTGCGGCAAAAGCGCCACGTTTCAGTTGGCTTCGGAATTCATCCAAACGTTCGAACAAGCGGATACGACCAACGATAAAGCCCAAGATGAAAAGCCCCAATGTCTGGTAAAGACGGCCGCTGGAAACTTGGAATCTCATTTTACCGACAACACCATTCCAGGCATTGTTTTTGATCGTTTCAGATAAGGTTGGAACTGTATAGGCTCTTGTTGGGCGTGACGTAGGCCTTTCGGTTGTCTGTACGACTTGTTCGGTGGCAGGAGGTGTCAGAGTTTTATAGACAACTGGTATGAGCGTGGCTCCACCTAAGAAGAGAAACAGTGTGATTCCAACCAATAACCGAGTGGACCACTTATACATGATAACCAATACAAAGCCTAATAAGGCGTATATTAATAGGATATCTATATGCACCAGCAAGCCATGTAAGTAGCCGATGCCGAGCAGTAAGAACAATCTCCACAAGAATCGGGGGCGAAAGTCGATTCCTTTTTGGGCGGCCCGATCCATTTGGATAAAGAAACTTAGTCCGAACAGGCAGGAAAAGATGATAAAGAATTTCCCGAAAACGAAGTAGTTGATAAACCAACCGAAAATTTCATTCAAACTACCTTCCCCTGGAAAAAATGCTTGTACGCTCATTGTCCCTCTCACGCCAAAATGTTGTAGAGAGTGGATTAAACAAATTCCTATCAACGAGAAGCCTCGAAGTGCATCAATGACGGTGATACGTTCACCAGGCGAAGTACTGATCTTAATTGAATCCATTTTAGTTATTTGTTTGTATGTTTTGTTTTGAGGGCAAAATTAGTAGTCTCTAGTAAGAATCATAAGGTACGAATCCCGGGTTTGAGTATATTTTTTACAGATTTTTTCTACATTTGTAGTACTAAAAGACGTTGCTTATGGATCAGATCATACACTTGAATACAGTTAAGGATTATAATGATTACTTAGGGATTACGACAGATCATCCGTTGGTGAGTGTTGTCGATGCTTCTAAGATAGGAGAGTTACGCCATGCTCGTAAGAATATGGGGTTTTACGCCGTTTATTTGAAAGACGTGAAATGTGCGGATTTTATTACCTATGGACGCCGGAAATATGACTTTCAAGAGAATACGTTAATCTTTGTTGCTCCTGGACAAATTGTCGGTAATGACGATACGGGAGAAACTTTTCAGCCGAAAGGATGGTGGTTGATGTTTCAACCCGAATTGCTGCATGGTACTTCTTTAGGAAATCACATGCAGGAATATACTTTCTTTTCTTATGCAGTGAATGAAGCTTTACATATATCCAAACAGGAACGTCAAACTGTCATAGACTGCATGAAGAAGATAGAACAGGAAATAAAAGCGACAAAGGATAAGCATAGCCGTTTGATTATTGCCTCGACAATAGAATTGTTGTTGAATTATTGCCTTCGTTTTTATGATCGTCAGTTTCATACGCGCCAAGAAGAGAATAAAGGAATTTTGAGTTCTTTTGAGTCGTTGTTAAATCATTATTTTCTATCGGATAAATTGCACCTGTCAGGGATACCGACGGTTTCTTATTGTGCGAAAATGTTGCATTTATCCGCCAATTATTTTGGGGATTTAATAAAGAAAGAAACCGGCCGTTCGGCACAAACCTATATTTTATGGAAAGCCATGTCAGTAGCGAAAGAATTATTGGCTGATCCGAGAAAGAATGTCAGTGATGTCGCTTATGCTTTGGGTTATCAACATCCGCAATATTTTAGTCGTGCTTTTAAGCGGATAGTTGGTTGTTCTCCTAATGAATATCGTTTGCAACAACGTTTACAGTAACCGATAAATATTTCCTGTTTATGGAAGTTGAGAATATAAAGGTATTTCCGTATATTTGGCCCATTAATTAAAAGGAAAAAAGATTATGACACTTATTATTGTGATTGCGGTTGTAGTATTATTGTTATTCTGGGTAATGTCTTTATACAACCGTCTGGTGAAGTTAAGAAACAATCGGGAGAATGCTTTTGCGGATATTGATGTTCAGTTGAAACAACGGCATGATTTGATTCCGCAGCTGGTAGCAACAGTTAAAGGATATGCAGCCCATGAAAAGGAAACATTAGACCGGGTCATTGCTGCCCGCAATGGTGCTATCGCAGCCAAGTCGATCGACGACAAGATTCAGGCAGAGAATATGCTGACTTCAGCCTTGTCGGGCTTGAAAGTGACCTTGGAAGCTTATCCGGATCTGAAAGCCAACCAGAACTTTATTCAGTTGCAGGAAGAAATTTCAGACTTGGAAAATAAACTGGCTTCGGTACGTCGTTATTTCAATTCTGCTACCCGTGAATTGAATAATGCCGTCGAGACATTCCCGTCGAACCTGATTGCCGGTATGTTTGGTTTCCATAAAGAAATGATGTTTGATCTGGGTGAACAGCGTGCTACGTTGGAAGAAGCTCCGAAAATTAGTTTTTAACGTATGGAATATGTCGGAATTCAGACACAGCAGAGCAGGAACAACGTGCGGTCGTTGTTTCTGCTCTGTTTGTTTCCCTGCCTGGTGGTTGGGTTGACTTATTTGTTTTGTTTCCTTTTGCATTATATTTCGATGCCGGATGACCAGACGGATATGTCGCTGGTCATACTTTATAGTAATGATATGTTCCTGCATATTGTTCCGTATGTCATCGGAGGTGTACTGATTTGGTTCTTGATTGCCTATTTTGCCAATACAAGTATCATTCGTTCTGCTACGGGTGCGGTTCCGTTGGAACGAAAAGATAACAAGCGGGTATATAACCTGGTGGAAAACCTTTGTATGAGTCAGGGTATGAAGATGCCTAAGATCAATGTGATAGACGATGATTCGTTGAATGCATTCGCTAGTGGAATAGATGAACGGACTTATACCGTGACGCTTTCGAAAGGTATTATCGATAAGTTGAATGATGAAGAATTGGAAGGCGTTATAGCACACGAACTGACGCATATCCGGAACCATGATGTCCGATTACTGATCGTTTCGATTGTGTTTGTCGGAGTCTTTGCGATGATAGCTCAAATTTGTATGCGTTGGGTCTATTATTCATCATGGACTCCGCGTCGGCGTGACGAGAAAGGAAACGGGGCAATTGTCATTATGTTGTTGGCATTGCTGGTAGCTGCAATCGGTTACTTCTTTGCTACTTTGATGCGGTTTGCCATTTCCCGCAAACGAGAATATCTGGTCGATGCCGGAGCAGCCGAGATGACACGGAATCCGTTGGCGTTGGCAAGTGCTTTACGGAAGATTTCGGCAGATCCGGATATAGAAGCCGTAGATCGGGCAGATGTTGCCCAGTTGTTTATCCAGCATCCGGGCAAACAGGCGATGGGCTTTCTGGATAGTCTGAATGGTCTGTTTGCAACGCATCCGCCCATTGAAAAGCGGATTCAGATACTCGAGCAGTTTTGAGTAAGCTGATCTAGGAAAATTATAAGAGTGTAGTGCCATGAATAAATTATGTATGTTGTTGACCTTCTGCTTGTGGTGTGTCATGTCGTATGCCGGACAGGCTGATCCTCAAGTAAAAGGCCGTTTGATCGATGCGGAAAGTGGAGCCGCGATTGATTTTGCAGATGTGTTTTTGTTCAGAACCGGCGAAACTCAGCCGGTTAAACAGACCTTTCCCGACAAGAGCGGGGTATTTGGTTTTACGGATGTTTCAGACGGAAATTATACGTTGATGGTTCGTCTGGTGGGTTATGATATTTATGCCAGCCAGCCTTTGCAGATTACTGCCCAGGCACGAATCAATTTGGGCGAAGTGCGGTTAAAACCTCTGGAAACGGGTTTGGCTGAAGTCGAAGTCGTGGCTGAGAAACGTCAGTTAGTATATAAACTGGATAAGAAAGTGGTTGAAGCTTCTTCCAATATGATGGGAAGTGGCGGTTCGGCTGTTGACATTTTGGAGAATACACCTTCTATTCGGGTCGATGCCGAAGGCGAAGTTACCTTTCGAGGTAGTTCGGGCTTTTTGGTTTATATAGATGGAAAGCCCAGTATCTTTACCGGAACGCAGGCTTTGGAACAGGTTCCGGCCGGACAGATTGAGAACATAGAGATTATTACAACGCCTTCGGCCAAACATGATACCGAGGGTGATGTTGGTATCATTAATATCATTACCAAGAAACATTTCTTGAAGGGGTTGAGTGGTATGGTGAATTTGTCGGGAAGTACCTGGCTGACACGTCGGGGAGATTTCTTGCTGAACCAACAGAATAATCGTTCTCATTGGTTTATAGGAGGGCAATGGTCGGATAAATTGACAAGGAGTCATTCGGAAAAGCAATCTACCACATTGTATGGAGCCGATAGCTTTTCTTGGGATGCGGATGGATCGAGTGTCGGGAACAGATTTAATCATTCTCTGAAAGCTGGTTGGGGATTGGATTTGGATAAGACTGATCTGGAGATTACGGTAGAAGGCGGACATGGCGGACGAACCCATGATGAAGATATGGATTATCGGGAAACTCAGCTTGTGTCGGGGCAGTCTCCTGTATCAGCTCAATATAAGAATAGGAACGAATTTGAGAATTCGGAAGACTTTGGGCAAGGAACGATTCAGTTAGGACATCGTTTTAACGAAGAAGGCCATCAGTTGGAAGCATCGTTTTATTATAAATACGGTGGAAATTCCTTGGAATATTCATTGAACGAGCTGAATGATATGCAGGGAAATCGTCAGGATGGAATGTGTTACTACGAATCTGAGTATAGAAAAACACTGCGTGGAAACTTGGATTATACTTTACCATTGTTTGGAAAAGCTAAGTTGGAAGCCGGCTATCAGTACAGTTCTTACTTGGAAGATGGAGATTATGAAATGGCTTGGTGGAATCCGAGTACCGGGCAGTTGGAAAAACAACCGGAAGCCTATAATACGTTTTACTTTAGGGAAGCATTGAATTCTGTATATGCTATATTATCAGGCTCATGGAAACAAATGGAAGCCCAGGTTGGTCTGCGTGGAGAACATACATATACACGCCTGACATCTTCTATTCCGGATGCCAGCCGGACAAATAAACGTTTTGAAGTTTTTCCTTCTGTCCATGTAGGGTATAATTTTCCTCATGAACAGCGGCTTCAAGTGGCTTATTCATACCGGACAACCCGTCCTCAGCTTTGGTTTATGGAACCTTATATTACGTATAATGATTTTTATTCGGCAGTTATAGGTAATCCTGATATCCGTCCGGAATATATTAACTCTTTTGAAATGAATTACCGGAAAGCTTTTGGCGAAAACCAGGTATCGGCTACTTTGTTTCATCGTTCCCGTAAAGATAAAATAGAGCGCTTGCGGGTTCCTTATACCGAAGGAGTCACGCTTGATTCGATGGCCAATGTGGGACGAGACTATTCAACTGGTCTTGAGTTGAGTGTATCATTGCATCCGGTTCGTTGGTGGAATACAACGGTGAATGGAAATGTATATCATTATCTGGTGAAGAATGAATTGTCGGCTGGAGGAAAAAAAGAATCGAGTACGAACTATGATATCCTTTGGAACAACTTGTTTACATTAGGAAAATATACCCGGTTACAATTGGACGGTAGTTTTGTAGGACCTTCGGTAACGACTCAGGGACGAACCGATTCGTATTGGTATGCCAATGTGGCTGTCCGGCATCAGTTGTTTGATCGGAGACTGACGGCCACGTTGGCTTTTAAAGATATTTTCCGTTCAGCCTATTATGTGAATGATATCCAGACGTCTGATTTGCGTTTACTTACAAAAATCAGACCCCGATATCCTCAAATCCTGTTAACCATCAGTTATACATTCAATAGTTTCAAGTCGAAGGCTTCGCAGGAAAAAGAGGATAGAAATGAATTGTTTGAAGGGGCGCGAAATTGACATTCTGGAAATAAATCAAGGGCTAAGCAAATGGTTTCGTGATTAAATGCTTACCTTTGCACATCAGATTTGAAGAATAGAATATGCAAACGACAGGTATTACATTTCCTGCGGAATGGTATCCGCAGAGTGCGGTACAACTGACTTGGCCGCATGAAGATACAGATTGGGCTCCGATCCTGGATGAAGTGACGGCTTGCTTTGTTGAGATTGCCCGAGAAATCATGAAGCGTGAGAAACTGCTGATTGTATGTCAGAGTGAAGAAGACGTGCGGAATCAATTAGGTGAGGTAGATGAAGAGCGCGTTCGTTTTGTAGAGATGCCGACGAATGATACGTGGGCAAGAGATCATGGAGGAATTTCTGTGTTCGATACGTTCGGACCGACAGTATATGATTTCGTCTTTAATGGTTGGGGAATGAAATTCCCGGCAGGAAAAGATAACCAGATAACCCGGAATTTATTTCATGAAGGTATTTTTGCCGATCGGATTCAACCGGCCAACATGGCTCCGTTCGTATTGGAAGGTGGCAGTATCGAATCGGATGGACAAGGAACCTTGATGACAACCGCCGAATGTTTGTTGTCGTTGAACCGAAATGAATACATGCAGCGGGAAGAAATAGAGAATCATCTGAAAGATATTTTCGGACTTTCCCGTATATTGTGGATAGAGAATGGATTTCTGGTGGGCGATGATACCGACAGTCATGTGGATACATTGGCCCGTTTCTGCAAGGAAGATACGATTGCGTATGTTCAGTGTACAGATGAATCTGATGTACATTATGATGAATTGCAAGCCATGGAGGAAGAAATCAAAGCTTTTCGTCAACTTAACGGTGAACCCTATAAACTGATAGCGCTGCCGATGGCAGATGAGGTTATTTGGGAAGGCGAACGCTTGCCGGCAACGTATGCCAACTTCCTGATCATAAACGGAGCGGTATTGCTTCCATGCTACAATTCACCGAAGGATGAAATTGCACGTAAAGCTTTGCAAGAAGCTTTCCCCGATCGGGAAATTGTAGGAATCAATTGTTTGTCGTTAATTAAGCAACATGGATCGTTGCATTGCGTAACCATGCAGTATCCGGAAGGTTTTATTGAATAAAAAGAATATGAAGGTAGGATTAGTACAACAGAAGAATACGGCAGATATTCCGGCTAATATTCAGAAATTGCAGGATAATATCCGGAAAGCGGCTGCCATGGGTGCCGAATTAGTCGTGTTGCAGGAATTGCATAACGGACTTTATTTCTGTCAAACGGAAAATACAGAAATATTCAATCAGGCAGAATCGATACCTGGTCCTTCAACAGAAACATTCGGAAAACTGGCAAAAGAATTAGGAATAGTTTTGGTTTTGTCGTTGTTCGAACGTCGCGCTCCGGGTTTGTATCATAATACGGCTGTTGTGTTGGAGAAGGATGGAAGCATTGCAGGGAAATATCGGAAGATGCATATTCCGGATGATCCGGCTTATTACGAGAAGTTCTATTTTACGCCGGGTGATTTGGGATTTGAGCCAATTGATACATCTGTAGGTAGATTGGGCGTTTTGGTTTGTTGGGATCAATGGTATCCTGAAGCTGCTCGACTGATGGCCATGCGTGGTGCTGAAATGTTGATTTATCCGACAGCAATTGGCTGGGAGAGTACAGATACGGAGGAAGAGAAGAAGAGACAGCTGAATGCCTGGATTACCGTACAACGTGGTCATGCAGTAGCAAATGGACTTCCGGTTATTACTGTAAACCGGACGGGACATGAACCGGATCCTTCCGGACAAACCAATGGAATTCAGTTCTGGGGAAACAGTTTCGTTGCCGGACCACAGGGTGAATTATTGGCAGAATTTACGAATGAACAGGAAGAAGTACGTGTTGTAGAGGTGGATAAAAACCGAAGTGAAAATGTACGTCGCTGGTGGCCTTTCTTCCGGGATCGTCGGATTGATGCTTTCGATGGACTGACAAAGCGCTTTTTGGTTAAGTAAATACATCGAGAGAAAGAATATCCTTTCTTTTTATAGAAACGAATAGTGGCGGAATAGACAATGGAATATTGTTTGTTCCGCCACCATTTTTTTACCCAATATATCGTATTTCGTTTGGCAAACCCTATCCCTCTAACTTCGGCAACTTCAGTACGAAACGGATAAGAGAAACAAATACCCGGCCATACTTTTCCAACTTGATTTGTCCTACACCACGGATAAGATTGAAATCTCCCAGTGTGATCGGTTTTTGAGCAACCATATCTTCGAGTGAATCATCCGTAAAGATATGGTAAGCCGGACGCGATTCTCGGTCGGCCAGTTGTTTACGGAGTTGTTTTAAAGCATCCCATAGAATTTCATCCACAGACTCTGACTCGATCGGACGGATTGGCTGAGCTTTGAATCCTTTTTTCTCAGAACCAGTCTTCGCTTTCTTTTTCTCAGGCTCCGGTGGAATATATTTGGCTAGCTGGGCCGTAGCCTTTCCATACAACACCTTTGTGCCAAGAGCTGTAACCTTCAATCGGTTGGCATGGGCATAATCAATTTCTAGAAAGCCTAACTGAATCATCTGATAAATATATTCTTTCCATTCCATATACGAAAGGTCCCGACCGGCTCCGTACGTCTTAATATGGTGGAACCCTTTTTCTGTCAGTTCTGTTCGGGCTGCTCCACGCAGGATATGAATCAGCATTTCAACCCCGATTTGCTGATTGGTACGAACTACGGCACTGAGCGCTTTTTGCACTAAAATACTTCCGTCGAAACGTAGTGGTGGATTCTTGCATACATCGCAGTTTCCACAATCCTTTTCCACCTCTTCTCCAAAGTAGCTGAGCAGGATTCGACGGCGGCAGACATCTGTTTCGCAATACCGCTGCATTCGGTTGAGCTTCTCCAGATTAACTTCTACTTGTCCGCTTTCTTCTGCAAATTGGCGGAGGACAATTAAATCGCTCATGGAATAGAACAACAACGTATCACTCTTGGCTCCATCTCGTCCGGCACGGCCAATTTCCTGATAATAGTTCTCAATACTTCCCGGCATGTTGAAATGGATTACCCAGCGGATATTGCTTTTATCAATCCCCATTCCGAAGGCTACCGTTGCACAGACAACATCTACCCGGTCGTGGATAAAATCATTCTGAGCCTGTTCTCTTTTTTGTGGGGATAATCCTGCATGATAAGCGGTTGCCTTGATTTGGAACAACGACAGTTCTTCTACCAGCATCTCTGTGTCACTTCGCTTCATGCAGTAGATAATCCCACATTGGTCACGATGTTGGCGTATAAAGTGGACAATAGATTTGATCTTCTCTTTCTTGTTTAATCCTCGGCGCACCGTCAGCGATAGATTCGGCCGGTCGAAAGACGAAATAAATACTTGAGGATTATTGAGTCTGAGTTGCTCGATAATATCTGTTCGGGTCACTTTGTCGGCGGTAGCAGTCAACGCAATGACCGGAACGTTGGGAAAACGTTCTTTCAGAATAGCCAGTTGCGTATATTCCGGACGGAAATCATGTCCCCAGTGTGATACACAATGAGCCTCGTCAATGGCTATCAACGATATATCCAGGCGAGGTAAGAACCAGTCGGCTTCAGCCTTTACCCGTTCGGGCGAAATATAAAGTAACTTGATCTTCCCTTGGATACAAAGCTGTTTGACTTGCTGTTGCTCGCTGTCACTCATCATACTATTTAATGATGCTGCCGGAATACCATTCGCTATCAGTCCCTCCACCTGATCTTTCATCAGGGCAATCAGCGGAGAGATGACTAATGTAATACCCGGCAGATAGATAGCCGGTAGCTGATAGCAAATTGATTTACCACCGCCCGTAGGCATTAATACCAACGCATCTTTCTTTTGCAAGATATGTTGGATGATTTCGGCCTGTAACGGACGAAACTCGGAATATCCGAAAAACTTCTTGAGCAATTGCTGTAATTCTTTCATACAGGTTTCTTGTTTTTATAATGATCGGTTATCATGGCTGGAAAGATTTAGTTCTTTCTTTCCAGCTCACGCAGATTCTCCATCTTCTTCCGTTGCATGAATTCGTAAATACCTTCCAAATGTTCTGTTACGCGTTGATGGCCGAATTCATAGACTTTTGTTACCAGACCATCCAGAAAGTCACGGTCGTGTGATACGACAATCAATGTTCCGTCAAAGTCAAGCAACGCTTGTTTCAGGATGTCTTTTGTCTTCATGTCCAAATGGTTGGTCGGCTCATCAAGAATCAGTAAATTGACAGGTTCAAGCAACAGTTTGATCATGGCCAGACGGGTACGTTCACCACCCGACAAAACCTTTACCTTTTTCGCTGAGTTCTCTCCTCCGAACATAAAGGCGCCCAGCAAGTCTTTGATCTTATTTCGGATATCACCTTTGGCCACATCATCAATCGTCTGGAATACCGTCAGGTTTTCATCGAGCAGGGATGCCTGGTTTTGGGCAAAATAACCAATCATGACATTATGCCCGATGGTCAGTTTGCCTTCGTGTTCGATTTCCTTCATGATACATTTTACCAAGGTTGATTTTCCTTCTCCGTTACGTCCTACGAAAGCAATCTTGTCACCTCGTTCGATGGTCAGGTTGGCATGACGGAAAACAGTCTTGTCGCCGTAGCTCTTGGATACATCCTCAATGATTACCGGATAAGATCCTGAACGGGGTGAAGGTGGAAACTTCAATCGTAAAGCCGATGTATCTTCTTCGTCCACTTCCAGCAGTTCCAGTTTTTCCAGCATCTTCACCCGGCTTTGTACTTGTAGGGTTTTGGAATAAGTTCCTTTGAACCGCTCGATGAACTCTTTCGTCTCGGCAATAAACTTCTGCTGTTCGTCGTAGGCCTTTTGTTGTTGCTCGCGGCGTTCTTTCCGCAGTTGCAGGTATTGGGAATAATTTACCTTATAATCATAGATACGTCCCATTGTCACTTCAATGGTACGTGTGGTAATATGATCGACAAAAGCACGGTCGTGACTGATCACAACCACCGCTTGTCCGCTCTCAATCAAAAAGTCTTCCAGCCATTGGATAGATTCGATATCCAGATGGTTTGTAGGCTCGTCGAGTAATAAGACATCCGGCTTTTGAAGCAGCAATTTGGCCAGCTCGATACGCATTCGCCAGCCACCACTGAATTCGCTGGTCTGGCGATTAAAATCTTCCCGCTCAAAGCCCAAACCTAGCAACGTCTTTTCAATGTCGGCATCATAATTGATTTCTTCGATCGAATAAAATTTCTCACTCAAGGCAGAAACCCGTTCAATCAGTTGCATATATTCATCCGATTCGTAGTCGGTACGGGTTTCGAGTTGATGGTTGATCGCATTAATTTCTGCTTCCATTTCATGTAGGCGCGCAAAAGCCTGTGCTGTTTCTTCGAAAACGGTACGTCCGTCTTCTGTCATCAGATGTTGAGGCAAATAGGCAATAACCGTATCTTTCGGTGCAGAAACTTTTCCACGAGTTGGTTCGCGAACACCTGCCAGGATTTTCAACAAGGTTGATTTCCCGGCTCCGTTTTTCCCCATCAGGGCGATCCGGTCTTTTTCATTAATTACAAAAGATATGTCCTGGAAAAGTGTACTTCCTCCAAATTCAACTGTCAATCCGTCTATAGAAATCATAAATTATTTAGATAAACTATTTAGCATTTTAGTTATTTCTTCGTATGAGTTTGCAAAGATATGAAAAGGAGAGAGCTGCAACAAGCGAAAATATGATTTTCAAATTTGATTTTGAAGCTTTCAGATTCTTCCGTATTCTGTATCGATAATTACACGCTTTTTAGTACCTTTGTTCCCTATTAAAAATAAAGAAGCGGATTTTGGGAATGCCCCGAAACACGTTTCCCAGTTGGATAATCGAAAAAAATAGATAATTTGTATGTTTGACAATCTGAGTGAACGCCTGGAGCGTTCGTTTAAGTTGCTGAAAGGTGAAGGGAAAATCACTGAAATCAATGTTGCGGAAACATTAAAGGATGTACGTCGTGCCTTGTTGGATGCCGATGTCAATTATAAGGTTGCCAAGACATTTACCGACAAGGTAAAAGAAAAAGCCTTGGGACAGAATGTGCTGACTTCGGTTAAGCCGAGCCAATTGATGGTTAAGATCGTACACGACGAACTGGCTCAGTTGATGGGTGGTACCGCTACCGAACTGAATCTGGAAGGTCGTCCGGCAGTTATCCTGATGTCGGGTTTGCAAGGTTCGGGTAAGACTACGTTCACCGGTAAGCTGGCCAATATGTTGAAGACCAAGAAAAACAAGAAACCGTTGCTGGTAGCCTGCGACGTTTATCGTCCGGCCGCTATCGAACAGTTGCGGGTATTGGCCGAACAAATTGGTGTGCCGGTTTATCTGGAAGAAGAAAATAAGAATCCGGTTGAAATTGCCCAACATGCTATTGCGGAAGCAAAGGCAAAAGGTAACGATCTGGTGATTGTCGATACAGCCGGACGTCTGGCTATCGACGAGCAGATGATGAAGGAAATTGCGGCCATCAAGGCGGCCATCCATCCGGATGAGACTTTGTTTGTCGTAGATGCCATGACTGGTCAGGATGCAGTCAATACAGCGAAAGAATTCAATGAACGCTTAGACTTCGACGGTGTTGTCTTGACGAAGTTAGACGGTGATACACGTGGTGGTGCGGCATTGTCTATTCGTACAGTTGTAGATAAACCGATCAAATTCGTCGGAACCGGCGAAAAGATGGATGCGCTGGATATATTCCATCCCGAACGTATGGCCGACCGTATCTTGGGTATGGGTGATATTGTTTCGTTGGTGGAACGTGCTCAGGAACAATACGACGAAGAAGAGGCTAAGCGCTTGCAGAAGAAGATTGCCAAGAATCAGTTCGACTTCAATGACTTCATCGCCCAGATCCAGCAGATCAAGAAGATGGGTAACCTGAAAGAATTGGCATCAATGATTCCGGGTGTAGGAAAAGCCCTGAAAGATGTGGATATCGACGATAATGCATTCAAGAGCATCGAAGCGATCATCTATTCAATGACTCCGGAAGAACGGAAGAATCCGGCTATCTTGAATGGTTCACGTCGCCAGCGTATTGCCAAAGGTAGTGGTACTTCTATCCAGGAAGTGAATAAACTGCTGAAGCAATTCGATGAGACTCGCAAGATGATGCGTATGCTGACTAATGCCAAATCGGGCAATATGAAACTCCCGAAGATGCCGGGATTCGGATTCAGAAGATAAAATAAATCAGATATCATGGAATATAAATTGTTAGACGGAAAGGCTACTGCTGCTCAGATGAAGCAGGAGATGGCTGAAGAAGTGGCCCGCATCAAGGCGGAAGGTGGCAAAGTGCCGCATTTGGCTGCGATCCTCGTGGGGCATGATGGTGGTAGCGAAACGTATGTTGCCAGCAAAGTGAAGACTTGTGGTGA
>UMDC01029367.1_pt1 | contig 14059 bp, 13 predicted proteins | sample 1964391 | NCBI WGS metagenome assembly UMDC01 (sample SAMEA4835984, study PRJEB28245) | human gut metagenome | biome: gut microbiome; material: fecal sample | place: Denmark | collected 2008 | reverse complement strand
AAGCCCGGCTTCTTCCAGCATTCTGCGGTTGCCGCCAAAACAGCCTTTGCCTTCCATTACGCCTTTAATGCCGCGCCCGGCCTGCTGCGTAAAGCCTGTTACCGGCTCAAGATGCACGTTTTTTTGTTCCGCATATTTTACAATCGCCTGCGCCAGCGGGTGTTCGGAATATTTTTCCAGCGACGCCGCCGTTTTAACAAGCTGCGCTTCACCGGTGCTGCTGCTGTATAAAACGTCCGTCACTCCTGGCTCGCCCTGCGTTATGGTGCCGGTTTTATCAAGCACTATGGTGTTAACTTCGTGCACCGTTTCCAACGCTTCGGCCGATTTAATCAAAACGCCGCTGGCCGCACCGCGCCCGGTGCCCACCATAATTGCCGTAGGCGTTGCCAGCCCCAGCGCACACGGACAGCTGATAACCAGCACCGCAATAGCGTTGGAGAGTGCAAACTCAAAGCTTTCGCCGAGCAAAAGCCATACTGCCGCCGTTATAAGCGCAATACCGATAACGGCAGGCACAAACACGCCGCTTACCTTGTCCGCCATTTTGGCAATGGGCGGTTTGGAACTTGTAGCGTCATCCACAAGCCGCACAATCTGCGCCAGCGTGGTATCCTCGCCGACCCTGTCGGCACGCATTTTAAAAAAGCCCGATTTTACAACCGTCGCCCCGGTAACCTTGCTGCCGGTTTCCTTTTCCACAGGAATGCTCTCACCGGTAATTGCCGATTCGTCAACCGCTGCATGCCCTTCGGTTAAAACGCCGTCCACAGGCACGCTCATGCCGCTGCGCACCACAAGAATATCGCCTTTTTCAACTTCTTCAACGGGCACCTCCAGCTCTGCGCCGTCGCGCTCAACAACGGCTGTTTTCGGTGCCAAATCCATCAGTTTTGTAATAGCGTCGCTCGTTCTGCCTTTGGCACGCGCTTCCAGAAACTTGCCGAAGGTAATCAGCGTTAAAATCATACCGGCAGATTCAAAATACAAGTCCATCGAGAACCGGTGTACCAGTGCCAAATCGCCGTGCCCAAAGCCGTAAGCAATTTTATAAAGCGCGTACACGCCGTAAACAAGCGAAGCCGACGCGCCAATGGCAATAAGGGAATCCATATTCGGCGAAGCCGCAAAAAGAGTTTTAAAACCGACGCGGAAAAACTTAAAATTAATAAACACTACCGGAATAACCAGCAATAAAAGCGTCAACGAAAAAATCATGGCGTTTTCCACGCCGAGGAAAACCTCCGGCAGCGGCCAGCCCATCATATGCCCCATGGAGATATACGAAAGCGGCACGGCAAACACCAGTGAAAATTTCAGGCGTTTTTTCACCGTCTCATACTCCTGCCGCGCAATATCATTTGCCGAAGCCTGCATTGATTTAGAGGCTTTGCCCTGCCGCGCAGCTTCTTTCAGCGACGCGCCGTACCCAGCTTCTGTAACGGCGCCGATTATTTTCTGAGTATCGAGTGCCGTTTCATCATATTCAACCACCATGCTGTTTTTTAATAAATTAACGGCTATTTTATCCACGCCAGGCAGTCTGCCCACAGCTTTTTCCACACGGGCGCTGCAGGCGGCACAGGTCATGCCGGTAACGTTAAACTGTTCTTTTTTCATAGCGCTGCTCCTTATATAACACTTCATTGACGCTCTTTTTTATTCCTGTTATTATTATATTAATACAATATCTTTTAATCAAGAATGCACTATTTGGTGATATAGTACCCATAAAGATACTTAGGAGCATAATTATGGAAAAGAACATCAACGTAAACTGCCCCGTTGCCGCCACGCTGCACCTTATCGGCGGTAAATACAAAGCGCTTCTGCTGTGGCACTTATCGGGGCGCGTACTGCGCTTTAACCAGCTGCGCCAGCTTGTGCCGGAAGCAACGCCCAAAATGCTTACGCAGCAGCTGCGCGAGCTTGAACAGGACGGGCTTATTAACCGCAAGGTTTACCCTGTTGTGCCGCCCAAAGTGGAATATTCCCTTACAGCACTGGGCGAAAGCCTCTTTCCAATTCTTAAAGCCATGTACGAATGGGGCAGCGGTTTAATGCAGAGCCAGGGCAAATGCCCTTCGTGCAGCATGACGGCGCAGCCCGGCACCTGCCACTGTAAAGATTAAAGCCAAACTCAAATACCGTGGCAAAACGCCAAAAACTAAAAGCAGGCCTTCTGTCCGTTTAAACGGATAGTTTGCCTGCTTAATGTTTATATGCTATAATAATTTTCCGAGATAGCCGAGTCGGTTCCTTCCGCAAAGGGAGGTGATGGCATGACTGTTTACGAAGCATTATCTTTGATGATTGCTTTCGGAGCACTCGTTGCTGTTATCTGCTTATCTAAAAAGTAACAATACTTTAAGATAAAAAGAAACCGCATACTGGCGGTACGCGGCTTCCTTCTGAACTATAAATTCTAACAGGGAGAGCCGACGTTCCACCAATCGGCTGTCTCTTTCTTTATATTATACCAAACTAAAAACATTGTCAAATTACTTTTTGCCATAACGCATACGGTATTCTGACGGCGCAAGCTGCATTACCTGTTCATCAATATAAAAGCTGCTTACCAGCGTGCCTGCGGCAAGTGCCGCCAGGCTGTGCAGAATTCTGCGCCGCAATTCGCCCAGATGTTCCGTTAAGGTCATTGCCTCATCATTGTTATCTAACGGACGGCCATTATCCATAGCTTGCGCCGTCACTTTTTGGCTTCCGCCTGTACAGTTTCCGCACCGGCAGACGCAGCGTCCCTGGTTTCCGCGGTTTCGGCAATTTCACCTGCTTTTTTAATTTCTGTTTCCGTGCTGTTTACAGCCTGCTTAAATTCCTTCATACTTTTGCCAAGGGCAGAACCGATTTCCGGCAGCTTGCCGGGACCAAAAAAGATAAGCCCTATAACCAAAATAAGCAAAAGTTCGGGTAAGCCTAAACCAAACATAATAATTCCTCCTTGCAGCCGCTTTATTATAAGTTTTATGCTTTGCTACATATATAGTAACACTTGCAGCTAACTCTAAGTCAAGCCTTATTTAAAATTTAATCTCGGGCTAACCTTCGTTTTACTTATACTAAACAAAGCGCCTTAATCAATGCTGATAAGTTCATAATTGGGGTTGCCCATTTTCAGTTCTTTCATGTAACTTAACTGGCGCAGGCCTTCGCGGCTTTCAATGCGCTCAATCAGGTCTTTGTTGTCGCCGCCCGGTTTGTCATAAACCATGTCCACGCACGCCTGGTCAATCGCCAGCAAATCGGTGGAAGCCACCATACCGATATCGCCGATGGTCGGTTCTTCCGCATCAGGCCCGGCACAGTCGCAGCGCACAGACATACGGCGCATAACGTTAACATAAGCAATGCGTTTGCCGAAAAAGTCCGTTACGGCTTTGCCGGCTTCAACCATGTGTTCCATAAAATGCGCACCGCGGATGGAAAAATCGGCGCCGCCGTGCTGCATGGCCTTGCCTACTTTGGCATCGGCGCAGCCAATGGCGATGTTTTTAAGAGAGCCGCCGAAGCCGCCCGAAGCGTGCCCTTTAAAATGCGTCAGCACAATCATGCTGTCGTAAGTGGGCAGGCTTTTGCCGACATACATTTCTTTAAAATGCTTGCCGCCGCGTACCGGCAGGGCAACGTTGCCAAACTCGTCCATAATATCGACGGGGCAGAAATCCCAGCCGTTATAGGCAATGGTTTTGCGGTGCAGCTCCGTTGTGTGGCGGCCGCGTTTATATAAAGTGTTGGTTTCTACAATGTTGCTGTCGGGTATGCGCTGCTGTACGGCTTTAATCAGCACCACCCGCATAGCGGGTGGTTTGCTCTGCGGCTAGAAGCCTTTTTACCAGCCGATGCTAAAGCATCACCGCAAAAGCTCCCCAACTGCACATCATTTACCAGCAGCCCCTTTCTAGGGGCTCTTTATTTTTTTATTTACTTTTCAAATGGATCTACTAATTCTTTTAATACCAACTGGTCACTAAGTCTATCTTCCTGCAATTGTTCCGCTATATACTTTTTTATTGCTTTCTCATTTCTTCCTACCGTATCTACATAATACCCCTTGCACCAAAATCTTCTGTTTCCATATTTATATTTCAGATTTCCGTGTCTCTCAAATATTTCTAACGAACTTTTACCTTTCAAATACCCCACAAAATCTGATACGGAGTATTTGGGCGGTATACTAACCAACATATGAATATGATTCGGACATGCACTTGCTTCTATTATTTCCACTCCTTTCCTGTCACACAGTTTCCTTAAAATTTTTCCTATATCTTCTTTGATTTTACCGTAGATAACCATTCTCCTATATTTTGGTGCAAATACTATATGAAAGTTGCATCTCCATGTGGTATGTGATAATGTATTAATGTCAGACATGACAAAACCTCCTTTGATTTTTATACAGCTGGGGAGCTGTCTATATTGTATCAAAGGAGGTTTCCTCATAGCTATAAGCTTTCCTGAACCACACGCATAGCGTGTGGTTTTCTTTTAACCACCAAACCCCTTATTTGAAAATTCAAATAAGGGGTTTTATCACTTTTCCATCCACGCTATAAATTTTTCTGCCAAAACTTTATAATCATGGTGTTTTATTACATATTCTTTTCCATTTTTACCAAGTACAGATAATTCAGCTTTACTCATTACCATAAACTTTTTAATGCCATCTGCAACACTATCTACATCTTCTGCCGGTACGGATATTCCGCAATTTGCCTCCTGCACTAAATCATTACCGGCTGTTACTGAATGCAAAATAGGTTTAGATGCCATCATATAATCCATTAATTTATTAGGGCTTATACCAAACCTATATATCGGCTTATTTTGCCAACCTATGTACAAAATATCCATTTTATTTAAAAATGCAGGCACCATTTTCTTTGGAATACTATCTAAAAATAACATATTATCAAGCTTCAGTTTTTGCACTAATGCTTTCAAGTTCTCCTTTTCCTGCCCCTGCCCTACTAATACAAAATACGCATCCGTATTTTTTAATTTTTCAGCGGCACAAAGCAGAACATTTAACGCATTAGCAATGCCATGCGCACCCGCAAAACCAATTAAAAACTTTCCTGAATTATGCAGTTTAGCTAATTGTTCTGCGTAATCTGCTTTTAGCGGCAACACATTATCATAGTCACTTAATACTATACCATTAGGAATATGACAAAATTTGCCCTCCTTTAACCCACGCGTTCTCAAATATTCTTCTGTCTTAGGCAAAATAGAAATTACCTTATCAGCATGAGCGCACCAAAAATCTTCAGCTTTCTGCATAAGTATAATAAACGGATGCCACTTGCTCATACCGCCAAGCTCCATTGGTGAAAGCGGCCATAAATCATGCAGCTCAAACACAAATTTGGCACCTGTTTTTTTTGCAAGCTTGTAAGCAGGATAACTATCCAGCGGATATGTTGATGAAGCAATAACCACATCAGGCTTCAATCCAATAAACTTACCCAAATTCTTATACAGCTGATAAATAAATGCCAGCATATTTTTAAAGCGCATAACGCCGTTGCCCTGGTATTTATTTACCGGCAGCCAAATATACCTTATGCCATCTATAACTTCTTCCGTAATAGCAGAAATATCCGGATTTTTTTGCCTCAAGTGCGAAAAAGAAGCTGCAATAATAGTAACATTATGCCCCATTTTTACCCATTCACGTGCCAAATAATACGGACGGAACTCCATGCCGTGAATATTAGAACCTGCATAATGGTTAATTAAAATTATATTCATTAATCTCTATCCTTTAACAACAATTCAACAATCTTTTCTCCTGCTTTACCATCACCATAAAGTTGCTGTGCAAAATATTTCTTATCATATTTGTATTTTTGTACATTATTAATTATAGTATCATAATCTGCACCAACTAAAATATTAGCACCGCATTCTACAAGTTCTACCCACTCAGTTTCATCGCGCATAGTAAAGCAAGGCTTTGCAAAAAAATATGCTTCTTTCTGCATTCCGCCGCTATCCGTAAGCACCGCAGAAGAATTTTTAAGCAAATACAAAATATCAAAATAGCCAACCGGTTCAATAACACAAACATTTTTTAACGTAATATTATTGGCCGCCATAATTTTACGCGTGCGAGGATGCAACGGTAAAATAACTTTTTTATTTTCAGCTATTTTATCAAGCGCTTTCATAATTGTCTTTAACCGGCTAACATTATCTGTATTTTCGGCGCGATGAACCGTAGAAAGATAAAACGCGGCTTCAGATAAAGCTTTTACACTTTCATCGGGTTTAGCAATACTGCCATAAAACTTTACGGCATCATACATAACATCACCAACATTAAATACGCCTTGCGTGATATTCTCCGCCTGTAAATTTTTTACCGCTGTTTCTGTCGGGCACAATAACAATTTAGATACCCGGTCCGATAAAATACGGTTAATTTCTTCCGGCATATTCATGTTAAAAGAACGCAGCCCTGCCTCGACATGCACAACAGGTATATGCAGTTTAACTGCTGCCAGCGCACCGGCTAAAGTAGAATTAGTGTCGCCATATATCAAAACGTAATCAGGCTTTTCATCAACCAAAATCGCTTCAATCTTTTCAAGCATTCTGCCAGTCATAGCGCCCTGCATACCACCGCTAACGTGCAAATTATAATGCGGCTGCGGTATATGCATTTCTTTAAAAAATATTTCAGACATATTCTCATCATAATGCTGATTGGTATGAATTATCTTTTCTTCTATATATTCACTGTTATTTAATTTATTATGTTCTGCAATAGCACGCGAAACAACAGCTGCCTTAATAAACTGCGGACGCGCACCGACGATAGTTATTAGCTTCATGATAGTACCTCAATTTAATCTATTTAAAATTTTAATTAAAAATTCAATAAAAGGATTACCTTTTTTATTATTTGCATCAACATTTTCTTTTTCTAATATATCACTTTTCATTTTTTCTTCTAATTTTGTACAAAACCACTCTATAGCGGGATAAGCTTCTATCCTCCCACAGCATTTCTTACCTTCTTTAATGCCATTATACCCCATCACGTGTGTTATATTGATATTTCAATTGCTCAAAAAATATATCCTGATCAACAGTACTAATCTTACATTGTAATAACAAAGCTTCTAAATTATTAAGATAATGCATAACATAAGATCTCAATAATACAACTGCTTCCTTATTTAATTCAACCATATCTTTATTTACGCAATCTTCGCATTTATTATTAGACACCTCTTGCAACTTACCACAAGAAGCACTACTATCATCACTGCAAATATCATTCTTAATATTTATATTAGCATTCCTTAATATAAATGAAATTTTTCATAATGTTCCTTTTAATTTTAAAACTCTCTTCATTTAATAATTTTCGTACTTGATCTTTACTAAATTTTTCCACAACTCTTTTAGCTATTGTTTCTTCTACTTTGCTATTAATAGACCATTGAAATAAAGTATTAGCCGCATTTACACGTCTTTGCATTTCATAAGTCTGTCTATTAAACTCTTCATTTTGTTTTATTTGCTTTTGTAATATGTATGCAGTAAAAATTGTTATAATCCAGCTTGCTAAATCCATCATATCTAATCCAAACAGTTCCATAATTAATTGCTTCTTTATTACCATTATTTGCACAAAAATTTTTCAATTTTTTGCATTTGTTTTTTATAAATGCCTCTATTTAAAATTAAATTATAATTTATTTCTCTTATTTCATCATAATTTAAGCTTCTATTAGCCAAAATTTCATCTAATTCTTTAAAATTCCTAAACAATTTTCCATTTATACCGTCTACAATCCACTCTCTATTAGATGGTATATTCGAAACTATTGGTATTGCACCATTTCCCATAGCCTCCAATAAAGATAACGAACTTCCATCAGATTTGGTGGCACTTATATAACATTTGCTTCTACGCAACATCTGCAATAATTTATTATGTTCAACATATTTGAAAAAAATAATTGCCTTATACTTTTCTTTAATTAAATTGAAACTATCATCAGATATACCCGGTAAAACGAAAACAATCTTCTTTTCCTTATACTTTTCATCACCAACTATCTCTAACAATTCATCAATTCTGGAATTTGGCACATAATTCCTAATAGAAATTATATCGATATCACGATTTCCATTAAACAATTTTTCTGTCATATCTATTCCATATTGACCTGTAAAAATTTTATTATCACTAATTCCAAAGCTTACTATCTTCTCTGTAATTTGATTTGAAACAGATATAATTTTATCAGCTTTTTTCAAAACTACTTTATTTATCAAATTACAAAGTTTAAGTGGACAATCTAATACATCGCTGCCATGACAAACCACAGAAAAATTGACCTTTATTTTACAAATAAGCAAAGCCAAATATACTATAAAGCCCATACTGTAAGAAAAATGCGCATTAATATAATCTGGAGAAATTTGTTTTATAATTTTACCTAATTTAAAAATAGACAATAAATAATGATAATTTTTGCCGTTATTTTTTACAGTCTTATTTGAAAGAAAGTAAATATTAGTTACGCTAGTATTATTGGTCTGACTAAATGTAGCTAAATAAACATCATAATTGTTATTCAAAAAATAATCCGTATACTTTTTTAAATGAATACTTCCGGCATCGCCAACAAATAGTATTTTTTTCATTAACTTCAACCTTTAATTTTATCTATAAATTTACTATATGTTAGAAATTCGAATTTACTTTTAGGTAACTTTTCAAATACATAATCTATTGACATTTCTAATTCTTTATTATGTAGCATTTGGGATGGATCAAAATAAATATTAATGAACATATCATGTTTACTTGATGCAGCAACATCCAGCGCACGTTTAAACTCTTTGTAAAACTTATCCTTGCATTTCAATAAACCTTGTTTATAAACTAAACTATATGAATCTATTACAGAATATGGTAAAATAACTCTATTTGTTACTGGCAATTCAATAATTTTATTACTAAAAAACTGCCAATTATTTCTTAGCATATTATATACCATAACAGAAGAAGAATAGTTAAAATTAAAGTTATATAATATATCATATAGTTTTAAAATTTCTTCTTTTCCTTGAAAGACTCCAAAGTGAGGAGCTCTGAAACCTTTAACATCTATTTTGAATAACTTATAAAAAGCTTCCTGTGCATTTAAAATTTCTTTTTCTATAAAGTTCCAATCCACTTTATTATAAAAAAAAGTAGAATAAGTTTTACCTGCTTCATCTACATCTGAATGCAACGAATATCCATGATTAACTAATTCATGACCATTTGATAGAAAATCATCATAAAACTCGACATTCTCTTCGACTAATTTAGCTGTAGCAGCAATTGATATTTTGATATTTTTTTTAGAAAAAATATCATTTATTCTTTTTAGTGCATAAGAATCTGTAAATACATCGCAATCTATTGACATTAATATATAAATTTTTGGCGTTTCTTTTTTTTGAAAATTTACTGCATTCATTTTCAAAAATAAATCTTTTCCTGATATTACACCAAGTATAAAATTATTAATTAAGCTTTTTTGTGGATTTATAAATAAACTATTAATAGACATCTTATTTAATGCTCCTCTCTAACAATTTATAAAAGTTCCCGGAAACTTTACTCTGCTCAAATTCCAGATATTTTTTATTTTCCAGAGCATTAGGACGTACCTCTAATATATAAATCATTTTTTTTATAATATCATCTAAGTTACTAATATCTGCTGTAACACCACCAACATAATCTATAATATTATTTGCACTTCCATTTGGGGATATTGAGAATATGCAACTATTGCTTCCCATATAATCAACTAATTTCGAAGGAAAAAATGGAGAAAAATTTAACGGCGCATCTATAGAAACCAAACAATCTGCTGATTGCATCTTATTCAAACTTTCCGAATAATTTACTCCTTTAAACAATTTAATAAATTTTTGAGCCAATGGATATTTCTCAATCAATCTCTTTCTTTTATCATCAATTCCATAAAACTCTATGAGTACATCCTCTAACAATTCTTTTTTGTAATTTGCAATATATTCAATAGCTTTAAAAAATGGTTCAGGAGATCTCTTTCCGTAAAAAGCTCCTAAGCATCTAATAACATATTTAGTTTTATTAGTTTTAATTTTCTGCTTATATAATTCTAAATCAAAACAATGTGGTAAATAATATGCTTTTGATATATATTTAGAATCATATTTTTGCATCACTAAATTAACAGTTTCTTTACTAGTATAAGTAATTATATCTGCTAACTCAATAATTTTACGTTCCCATTTTGATGCTAAATAGTGTGAAAAAGGCATTTTTAAATTATATGGGTTATCAACCCACGGATCACTAAACTGAACAACCCAAGGAATATTGGGATATTTCTCTTTAACTGTTAACCCCACTAAATGCGCTGAATGCCATTGAGACCTTGTAATCAACACATCGTAATTATCTAAATTTATCTTTTTTATTCTGTTTAATGTATACTTATTATATAAAATAAACTTATCCGGATATTGAAACGCAATATTTGTTAATAAAGGAAATACTTTTAGAAATTTGTATTCTAAATCAGACAATTCTATATGTATTATTTCATCAATATACTCGCTTATTTGTTTATTAAAAGTATCATCAATATTCAATCCTGATTTAAAAGGATTAATTGTTATAACAGTAACTTTAACGCCCATTTTAGCTAAACCAATAATAGTTTTAGCAGCAACAAAAGCTTCTGCATTGGCTATTAACGGGAATGCATATGCAATGACTAAGCATTTCAATTTCTCCACTCCTTTGTATAAATCTGGCCATTATATATTCGCTTACTAGTAATATTAAATTTCTCATTAAAAATGCTTCGTTCTTTTACTAAGTTTTTATTATCAATATTCATTATGTCTAACAAACTATGAATCATATCATTAGTAACAAACGGCTTATTGACTGACATTTTAATTTTATTAACTAATTCTGGAAATTTTAATTTAAATTCATTGGTAACATAAATAATCATAGGTATTTCTATCATATTAAAATTACCGTTAGGATAATGTCCAGAAAACGCTCTATCTTCATATACTTCTTCACCATGATCTGAAACATAAATTATCATCGCATTTTTATTTATAAATTTTTCAATGATAGCATTAACTATATAATCATTATATAAAACAGCATTGTCATAATCACTTCTTACCTTTTTAGAAATCATACTTCCATCAAAAGATTTTTCATCATTTAAATCAAATTTTTTAAAAGTATCAGGATATCTTTTAGCATATTCTTCATGTGCGCCCATTAAGTGAATTACATAAAAATTATATTTATTTTCTTCTGATTTTATAGCTTGATCTATTAACGGCAAAATTTTTTCATCATAATTCAGCTCATCAAAAAAATCTTGAGTAAAATAGAATCTATCGCAAACCTCTGCATAAAGAAGCCCCAAATTACTTGAAATATTATTATTATCCTGATTAGAAATCCATGTAGTACTATAACCAGACTTGCGCAAAACAAAAAATAAATTTTCATTATTGTAAAAGTTATCTTTTCCATCTCCGTTATAAAAAGAAAATAAAACTTTTAAAACCTGTAATGTTCCAGATTGAGGGCTTATTACATCATTAAAAACAAATAGATTTTTCTCTTTTTTTGACAAATTGGGATTATTATTTAAATGATATCCATAAAGCTGCATATGATTTCTATTCATTGATTCTCCTAAAACAAATACTATATATGGTATATTTGCATTATTTTGAATTTCAATATCTTTATTGCCATACATTTTTTTATAATTATCATACTGAATAGTTTCTATATAGGCATTTAAAGGTAACGTAACCATCCTTTCTAATGATATACAGTTAGTTAACCAAAATAAATTGTTTGGATTTTTGTAGGTTATTCCCCCCCACATACACACTGTTAACAATAGATTAAAAAGCATTATAATATTGAGTAGTTTTTTGTTTTTTTGTATGTATACTACTTGATTAATTTTATGCCCAACAAATTTAATAACACAAAAAATAAAAACTATTAAAATAAAAATTTTATAGTCGAAATGCACACTTAAGAACTCAAAAGCTTCATTAAAATTTGTTGCCAAAATTATTTCAAACAGCGCATAATTAAACACCGTATTATAATAGAAGATAGAATAAAAATCCAAAATAAAGAACGCCGCGCTTATATAAATAATAACTTTTTGACACTTCTTTTTCTTACTTAATAAAACAGAAACTACAAAAACTTCACTAATTAATGTTGCACCATATCCCAGTATCCTAAATAAAATTTTTTCATCTAAAACTATTCCATTTTGAGTAATTATCTGACTAAAATATAATAATAAAAATCCAGCATTTAAAAATAAAAACGTAATAAAAAATTCTAAATCTATATTAACATTAATAATTCTTTTAAATAGTAACTTCAGCATTAACACTTTTATTTATTACCTCATAATAAATTTTTATGGTTTCTTTTTTTATTGTTTCTGCATCAAAATATTTTTTTGCATGCTCATATGCTCTTTTACCATATTCTTCACGTAGTTTTTTAGAATTTGCAAATTGCAAAATCGCATCTCTATAAGAATCTTCTGTATCTTCACAAATATATACCCAATTTCCTTCAAAATCTTTCATATTACCAATTTGTTTATTAATAATTATCGGTAATCCAGCCCAAGCTGCTTCAATTATACTTTTACTAATTCCTACGTAATCACAATTTGAAACTAATAAGTCATAATTAAACAATCTACTGCATAAAATATTATTTGGTATATTTTTTATAAAAAATACTTTTCCACTAGTATTTTTATCTGCAATTTTTATTAAATCTATATGTAATGCTCCGTCGCCAATAATAGTTAAATCGCAATTTAAGTTACTAATAGCTTTAATTATATTTTTAGGATTTTTACCTTTTATTTGTCTATTAATATTCAATAAATGCAATTTATTTTCACAATCTATATCGTAGTCAACTTTTCTGCTAATAAATTTAACATTAACGCTATTATATAATAAATGTGTAACTTTATCGTTATACTGATTTGCATAATCAAAAATTGAATAATAAACTGCTATTATTTTATTAGCATTCTTCATACATAAATTAATTTTACGATTAAGCACCAATAATTTCAATTTTCCTTTAAAATCCAACATTCCAAATCTCGTACTATCATGCAAAGAAATAATATATGGTATCTTCATATTATTTTTTATAATATAGGCCAAGTATGCATCCAAAAAATTATTATACGTTCTAACAACATCAGGCTCAATTTCTTCAGCTAATTTAAGAGCCTTGTGATACCAAACACCCATAAAAATATTCCAGCCAAAAGTTTTAAAAAAAGATGGTTTTGGAAAATTGTATATAAATAACTTAGCTGTCCCAACCATTTTTTGAATTTCATTAAATTCAAAGCTATTTTTAGAAATACAGTCATTGTTAATTAAAATAATATGTACTTCATTAAAAATATCACCAGGATTATAATAATTTGCTACAACTTCACCCTTGTGTACTATATTTGTTAAATAATCATCAAGTATTAACATCAACTTAAAACTTTTCATAAATTTATCACTCAGCCTTTTTTACCAATTACATTCTAAATCTTTTAACCCTTTTCTGATCTCAAGTATATCTTTTAAATAAACTGCAACTATTACCAAAAACGATATTACTATTTTAAACGCTTTATCGTTAGCAATATTCTGTTCTATAAAACACAATAATAATGCAGAAAAGAAAAGTTTTAAAATCAGTTTAAAATAAAATTCCCTATATTTTATTGAAAAGTTTTCTGGCATAGCCATATTTACAATAATATTCTGTAAACAATAGGCACATAATAAAGAAATAGCAGCACCTTCAATGCCAAATTTAGGAACTAGAACTATATTTAAAATAATATTTGCTATACAAGCAACTATTATTGAAATACTATTGTAATATTGCTTATTTATTAACCCCAATTTCACTATACCAAAAGCAGCT
>UMDC01001193.1_pt1 | contig 14100 bp, 5 predicted proteins | sample 1964391 | NCBI WGS metagenome assembly UMDC01 (sample SAMEA4835984, study PRJEB28245) | human gut metagenome | biome: gut microbiome; material: fecal sample | place: Denmark | collected 2008 | reverse complement strand
CAGCCGGTCCGCCGATGCTTCCCAGATAGAATCCGCCGTGCTTCTTGCATGCGTCGGTGACAACCTGTGTGCGGTTGCCCTTTGCTATCATCACCATCGAGCCTCCGTGGTCCTGGAACTCGTCAACATATGGATCCATGCGGTTTGCCGTTGTCGGTCCCATCGAGCCGCACGGCATTCCCTCCGGAGTCTTGGCAGGACCTGCGTAGAGCACGGGATGGTCCTTGAAATACTGCGGCAGGTCTTCTCCTGCGTCCAGACGCGCCTTCAGCTTGGCGTGTGCTATGTCGCGTGCAACGATGATTGTGCCGTTGAGGCTGAGGCGTGTGGATACCGGATACTTGCTCAGTTCCTTGCACACTTCGCTCATCGGACGGTTGAGGTCTATCTTCACGGCGTTGCCTTCTCCTGCCTTGCGCAGCTCTTCGGGTATGAGTTCGCCGGGATTGTCGTCCAGTTTCTCAATCCATATTCCGTCCTCGTTTATCTTTGCCTTTATGTTGCGGTCGGCTGAACAGCTCACTCCGAGACCTATCGGGCATGACGCTCCGTGGCGCGGAAGGCGTATCACACGTATGTCGTGTGCGAAATATTTTCCTCCGAACTGCGCTCCCAGCCCGATTTTGTGGGCTTCGTCGAGGAGCTGTTTCTCCAGTTCCACGTCGCGGAAGGCGCGTCCTGTCTCGTCACCGGTGGTGGGCAGGTTGTCGTAGTAGTGGGTTGAGGCGAGCTTGACAGTGAGGAGATTCTTCTCGGCAGACGTTCCGCCGATGACGAATGCGATGTGGTAGGGAGGGCAGGCTGCCGTTCCGAGGGTCTTCATCTTCTCAACGAGGAACGGTACGAGAGTGCCCGGGTTCTGTATGCGTGCCTTTGTCTCCTGATAGAAATAAGTCTTGTTTGCCGAGCCTCCGCCTTTTACGACACACAGGAACTTGTATTCGCAGCCCTCCGTAGCCTCGATGTCAATCTGTGCGGGGAGGTTGCAGCGTGTGTTTATCTCCTCGTACATTGAGAGAGGAGCGTTCTGTGAGTAGCGCAGGTTTTCCTCGGTGTATGTCTTGTATACACCTTTCGACAGTGCTTCCTCGTCGCAGAAGCCTGTCCATACGTGCTGTCCCTTCTCGCCATGTATTATGGCTGTGCCCGTGTCCTGGCAGAAGGGAAGCTTTCCCTTGCATGCCACCTCGGCGTTGCGGAGGAATGTCAGAGCCACATATTTGTCGTTGTCGCTTGCCTCGGGGTCGCTCAGTATCTTAGCGACCTGTTCGTTGTGTGAGCGGCGCAACAGGAAATTGACGTCGCGGAAAGCCTGGTTTGCAAGCATGATCAGTGCTTCCGGACTAACCTTGAGGATTTTGTTGCCCTCAAATTCACCGACACTCACACCTTCTTTTGAAAGAAGATAGTATTCAGTGTCGTCCTTGCCCATCTGGAACATGGGCGCGTACTTGAATTCTGGTGTTGTTGCCATAATGTCTGTTTTATGTAATAAGTGTTGTCTTGTTGTCTTTTATGCAGTGTGTGCGAAATCGTCCGGGAAATACTCCGTACGTTTTCAGAAGAGTGACTTTCCGCTTACGGGTGTAAGCCTGAACGCTGATTGCAAAGTTATGATTTTTTTTTGAAACGCGGTTCTTTATTTCCGCTTTATTAAGACGGGTTTCGTTTTTTTCTCACTACCGTATTTATCATGTTTTCATATCATGGCTGCGATACGGCAGGATGGTTGTGTCTTGCAGATAAATAAGCCGCAACGGGATGACGGAGACAGTGAATTATAAGAGAGGCGAGGCACATACTGTTGTCTGTCAGTCATAAATTAACATTCACGTTTCACTTTGTTTTTATGCCCACAGCGTGCGGAAACTTTTATGCTTTTACCGGTATGGGTCCGGCTGAAACGCGGTCAGGGCATTCCGGATGGATGCTTTATAGCTGTCATGCATTTTTCTGAATATTCTAAAATATAAACAAATAAATGTTTAGCGCGCCGCGACCGACCATTATTAAATATGTATTCCGTAGCACGCTGTGGGTAAATGGGTTGTGGAAATGAAACTTTTTACTTAATTTTGTGCGCATGGATAACGCAGCCATACAGTAATTCTGCATTTTATTATGACAGAGTACGTGGCGGAAAACACAAAAAACGATATGATGAGAAATTATCAGGAGAAATTAAGTTACAGGCTTATCATGCCGTTGCAACATTTTATGAATCAGGAGAAATCGGGCGGCATAGTGCTCGGCATAAGCATTGTCATTGCGCTTGTATTGGCTAACTCTCCGTTGAGCGACAGTTATTTTCACTTCTTTGAGCAGGAGTTCGGCTTCCTGTTCAACGGTGCCGGTTATTTCAATTTCGATTTGCACCATTGGATAAACGACGGTCTGATGTCGATGTTTTTCTTTGTTGTAGGTCTGGAACTTAAACGAGAGTTTATCGGAGGGGAACTTGCCGATGTGCGCAACACGATACTTCCGATAGGGGCGGCGGTGTTCGGGATGATTGTGCCGGCACTCATCTATTATCTGTTCAATCCTCACGGCGACGTGTCGGGAGGGTGGGGGATACCTATGGCTACGGACATCGCATTCTCGCTTGCAATACTTTATGTGCTTGGCGACCGTGTTCCGCTGTCGATAAAGGTTTTTCTTACCACTCTTGCCATTGTAGACGACCTCGGCGCAGTGCTCGTGATAGCGTTTTTCTATACTTCGGACATATCCCTGCTCAGCATCGGTGTGGGTGTGGCGTTCCTTATGGTGATGTATGTTGCCAACAGACTGGGAGTGAAGAACGTCATATTTTACGGGGTCGTAGGCATTTGCGGAGTGTGGACAGCCTTTCTTATGTCGGGCATACATGCAACCATCGCCGCTGTGCTCGCGGCTTTTATGATACCTGCCGACGCCCGCATAAGTGAGCCTGCCTATATGGCAAGGGCTGAGAAACTCATAAAACGCTTCCGCAATGCAGAACCCAACAGTGTGTCGACCCTCGAGCCTGAGCAGGTGGAGATAATAGGACGGATGATCGGTGATTCACGTGATGCCATCCCGCCGTTGCAGCGTCTTGAGCATTCCATGCACCCGCTGGTGTCTTTTGTCATAATGCCTGTATTCGCACTTGCCAACGCAGGCATATCGTTTGAGGGTATAAATCCGGCTGATGTGTTTTCAGACAATGTGGCGGTGGGAGTGATGCTCGGTCTGCTTATAGGAAAACCTTTGGGCATATCAGCCTCCGTATTGCTGCTGACACGTCTTGGAATAGCACGCATACCGTCTTCGGTGACTGTCCGCAGGCTTTTCGGTGTGGGCTTTCTTGCGTCTATCGGCTTCACAATGTCTATGTTCATATCCACTCTCGCTTTTGTAGACGAGGCTTATCTCATACATGCCAAGCTTGGCATTTTCGCAGCTTCTATTGTCGGCGGAGTGGTAGGCTATGTGCTGTTGAGGAAGTAGTGAAATACGTAAAAGCAGGAGTCCGGTCGTAATGCGGTACGACCGGATTTTTCATTTTTATTTGGTAAATGTGTGATATAATATAAAATAAAATACGGTTTTTGTCGTTTTACAGTTTAAGGTAAAAGGATAAATGTATGAAAATAAGGAAAATTCTGGAGATAAAAGAACTTAGACTGCGAAAGAAACGTATCATTGCGATGGTTGGCAGTATTGCGGTTATAATCGTAGCGTACGTCATTCTCACATGGCCGGAGAAGAAGACACCCGATGCTCCGATGGTTTCTGTAGAGCCGGTGGGCGTGGAGGATGTCGAGATATATGGCGACTACGTAGGTCGTGTCCGTGCCCAGCAGTTTGTAGAGGTACGTGCTCGTGTTGAGGGATTCCTTGAACGCATGGCATTCGAAGAAGGTACTTATGTCAAGAAGAATCAGGTTTTGTTTGTCATAGACCAACGGCAGTATAAGGCAAAGGCTGATAAGGCGCGTGCCCAGCTGCGTAAGGACTCGGCTTTGGTGCGCAAGACAAAGCGCGACCTTGACCGTATACGTCCGTTGTTCGAGCAGAACGCAGCCAGCCGTCTTGACCTCGACAATGCCACGGCAGCCTATGAGACAGCTGTGGCAAGTATGGGTATGAGCCGCGCCGACCTCGATCAGGCTGAGCAGGAACTCAGTTACACATATGTACGTTCGCCTATATCAGGTTACATCAGCGAACGTCTTGTTGACCTCGGCACGCTTGTCGGCACGGGCGGAAAGTCTCTCCTGGCTACCATTGTAAAGAGCGACACGGTGCTTGTTGACTTCAGTATGACTGCGCTTGACTATCTTAAAAGCAAGGAACGTAACATCATTTTGGGACAGCGTGACTCTTTGAGGTCGTGGCAACCGTATGTCACGATTACGCTGGCGGACAACAGTACATATCCGTATAAGGGTTTGGTGGATTTCGCAGAGCCTCAGGTGAGCCCTAAGACAGGCACGTTCTCGGTACGTGCGGAAATGCCTAATCCGGACCATGTGCTTCTTCCGGGTCAGTTTACAAAGGTTCACGCCCTCCTTGACGTACGTGAAAATGCCACCGTTGTGCCTCAGAAGGCACTCATAATAGAGAAAGGTGGGGCTTTCATCTATGTGATGAGGCGCGATTCTACGGCAGAACGTCGTTTCATAGAACTTGGACCGGAGTTCGACAACAAGGTTGTGGTGGAGCGCGGGCTTGCACCCGGAGAACGCATAATAAGCGAAGGATATCATAAACTCACGCCAGGCATGAAGGTGCGTGTGGCTTCCAGGCAGATGAAAAAACAGCGCACGAAAGCCAAATAACCAAAGCATATATAGCCAATGAAAGTAAATTTCTTCATAGACCGACCCGTATTCTCAATCGTTATATCTGTACTTATTGTCATTGTCGGACTTATCGGACTCACGATGCTGCCAATTGACCAGTATCCGCAGATAACTCCTCCGGTGGTGAAAATAAGCGCCTCTTATCCCGGAGCAAGCGCACTTACGGTGTCGCAGGCAGTGGCAACGCCTATCGAACAGGAACTGAACGGTACTCCTGGAATGCTTTACATGGAATCGAACAGCTCAAACTCGGGTGCGTTTTCGGCTACTGTAACATTTGATATATCGTCAGATCCCGACCTTGCGGCAGTGGAGATACAGAACAGAATTAAGCTTGCAGAGTCCCGTTTGCCTGCGGAAGTGGTGCAGAACGGTATAGAGATAGAGAAGCAGGCGGCGAGTCAGTTGCTCACTATCTGCCTTACGTCGGACGATCCGAAGTTTGATGAGATATATCTCAGTAACTTCGCCACATTGAACGTGCTCGATCTGTTGCGTCGAATACCCGGAGTGGGGCGCGTGTCTAATATCGGAAGCCGCTATTACGCCATGCAGATATGGGTCGACCCTGCACGTTTGGCGAGTTTCGGACTCACTGTGCAGGATGTGCAGAACGCTCTGAAGGACCAGAACAGAGAGTCTGCCGCAGGCGTTTTCGGGCAACAGCCGGTGAAGGGACTTGACTTTACGATTCCCATAACGGCACAAGGACGACTGTCGTCATCGGCACAATTCGAGGAGATAGTGCTCCGAGCCAACGCTGACGGGTCGTTTATCAGATTGAGAGATGTGGCGCGTGTGTCGCTTGAAGCTCAATCATACAATACCGAGAGCGGCATAAACGGAGGCAATGCTGCCGTACTTGGAGTCTACATGTTGCCTGGAGCCAATGCCATGGAAGTGGCTGAGAGGGTGAAGGAGACAATGGAGAACATAAGTAAAACGTTCCCTGAGGGAATGGAATATGAGATTCCGTTCGACATGACTACTTACATATCAGAGTCTATCAATGAAGTGTACAAGACGCTGTTCGAGGCTCTTTTTCTTGTAATAGTTGTCGTTTTCCTGTTCCTTCAAAGCTGGCGCGCCACCGTAATACCGCTTGTCGCCGTTCCGATTTCTTTGATAGGAACGTTCGGATTCATGCTTATATTCGGCTTCTCTCTCAATATGCTGACCCTGTTGGGGCTTGTTCTGGCTATCGGTCTTGTTGTGGATGACGCCATAGTGGTAGTAGAGAATGTTGAGCGTATTATGGAAGAAGAACACCTGAGTCCGTATGAAGCGACAAAGAAAGCCATGAACGGACTTACAGGCGCGCTTGTCGCAACTTCCATGGTGCTTGCCGCCGTGTTTGTACCTGTAAGCTTTTTGTCCGGCATAACAGGACAGCTGTACCGCCAGTTCAGCGTTACAATAGTCATATCTGTGCTTATCTCCACGGTCGTTGCTCTTACGCTGAGCCCGGTAATGTGTTCACTGATACTTAAACCGGCAGATAAGAGCAAGCCGAAAAACCGGTTTTTCACTGCCATAAACCGTTGGCTGGACTTCGGCAACACCAAATACCTTTCTGGAATCACAAATATCATAAAGCATCCCAAGCGTTGCGGCATAGGCTTCTGTATGGTTATAATAATGATTTTCATACTATACCGCCTTACACCGACAAGCTTTCTGCCTGCCGAAGACCAGGGATATTTCACCGTGGAGCTTGAAATGCCGGAGGGAACTACGCTCGAACGCACGCGCACTGTCACCAATCGGGCTATTGACTATCTTATGAAAGACCCGTCAGTGGAATACGTTCAGAATGTAACAGGTACCAGTCCGCGTGTCGGAACAAGCCAGACGAGAGCCCAACTCACGGTTATTCTGAAAGAATGGAAGGAACGCGACAACACTACAATAGGCGATATCATGGCTGGGGTGAGCCGTGAACTGAAGGAATATCCGGAATGCAAGTTCTATCTTTCAACCCCTCCGGTGATTCCGGGACTCGGTTCCTCCGGCGGATTCGAGATGCAACTCGAGGCTCACGGGGACGCTACGTATGATGACTTGGTGCAAGCTGCCGACACGTTGATGCATTATGCCTCAATGCGCAAGGAACTGTCAGGTCTCTCCTCATCGTTGCAGGCAGAGATACCACAGCTTTATTTCGATGTCGACCGTGACAAAGTGAAAATGCTCGGTGTGCCTATGGCTGACGTGTTCTCTACAATGAAGGCATACACAGGGTCTGTCTATGTCAACGATTTCAACATGTTCAACCGTATATACCGTGTCTACATCCAGGCGGAAGCTCCTTACCGTGAGCACCGCGACGACATCAGCCTGTACTTTGTCCGTGGTGACGACGGTGACATGATTCCCCTTACGGCTCTTGGTACGACCGAATATACCACCGGACCGGGCAGTATAAAGCGTTTCAACATGTTCAACACAGCCGTCATTCGTGGCACAGCCGCCCAGGGATACAGTTCAGGTCAGGCTATGGAAGTGATGGAAGAGCTTGTCCGCAAGCACTTGCCTGATAATATAGGATTGGAGTGGAGCGGTCTGTCTTATCAGGAGAAACAGGCTGGAGGACAAACCGGAATGGTACTCGCACTTGTGTTTTTGTTCGTGTTTCTTTTCCTTGCGGCTCTCTATGAAAGCTGGAGCGTCCCCGTGGCAGTATTGCTTTCGTTGCCGATAGCAGCCTTAGGGGCTTATATCGGTATCATTATGTGTGGACTTGAAAATGACACTTATTTCCAGATAGGGCTCGTTATGTTGATGGGACTAGCCGCGAAGAACGCCATACTTATAGTAGAGTTCGCAAAGGATGAGGCTGACTCGGGAGTCAATATCTTCAAGGCTGCACTGCATGCCGCGCGTCTTCGTTTCCGTCCTATCCTCATGACATCATTCGCTTTCATACTTGGCATACTTCCGATGGTGATTGCCTCCGGACCCGGAGCTGCCAGCCGGAGAGCCATCGGTACCGGAGTCTTCTTCGGTATGATAGCTGCCGTGACCATCGGAATATTGCTCATACCGTTCTTCTTCATAACAATATACAGAGGAAAGATAAGGTCACGTAAAGAGAACAAGCCAAAGGCATTACAATATAAACAAACATTATGACTCATAAACGGAAATACATATTGCATGCTCTCGTGATAATCGCATCGGCGGTTATTGTCGTATCGTGTAAGATAGGTCATCATTACACACGCCCAGACGTGGAGTTGCCCGTGTCGCTGACCGAAGAGGAGAGTGCAGACTCGGCTTCTTTTGCCGACCGTTCATGGACTGAAATCTACACAGACTCCATTCTGCAGAATCTCATTAATAAGGCACTCACATACAATAAGGACATGCTGATGGCAGCCGCGCGCATTAAAGAGCTTGCGGCAATGAAGCGCATCGATTACGCCAAGATGTTTCCTTCGCTCGACTTGCGTGTCTATGGCGAGAAAGAACAGGACAATTACGGTGGTGACAATCCGTCGGACGACAACCAGTTCGACCTGAAAGCCAACATAGCATGGGAGGTTGACCTGTGGGGAAAACTCCGTTGGAACCACGAGGCAAGCACGGCTGAGTTCATGGCTTCTATAGAAAACCGCCGTGCACTTCAGATGAGTCTCATCGCTCAGGTGGCTCAGGCATATTATGAACTCGTGGCACTCGACAACGAACTGTCCATCGTAAGGCAGACTGTGACGGCACGACGGGAGAGCGAGCATCTTGCACGCATACGCTATGAGGGCGGGCTCACCTCGGAGGTTACATACAGACAGGCGCAGGTGGAACTCTCAAAGACTGCCACACTATTGCCCGATCTTGAAAGGCAAATCACCTCCAAGGAAAACGAGATTGCCTTTCTCACAGGCGAATATCCACACCATATCGCACGCTCTACGCTTCCTCAGGAGGTCAACTTGCCTGACAGTCTGCCCGTAGGTCTGCCATCCTCGCTTCTGGAACGGCGTCCGGACGTGCGCGAGGCTGAACAGAAACTGATAGCGGCAAACGCCTCTGTTGGTGCGGCATATACGAGCATGTTCCCCAACATCACGCTCACCGCCAGTCTCGGAGCTGAGAGTGAGGAGCTGAAAGACCTGCTGAGCTCACCTTATCATCTGATAAGTGTCAATCTGTTGCAGCCGGTATTCGCCATGGGCAAGAACCGCGCGCGTCATAAGGCTGCCAAGGCTGCTTACGAGCGGGCTGTGTATGCTTATGAGAAAACCGTGCTGTCGGCGTTCAGAGACGCATTCGACGCTATTGCGAACTTCAATAAGATAAAGGAAATATATCAGACACGATACCATCTTGAAAGCTCTTCGAAGACAGCACTCTCGCTCGCTTTGGTGCAGTATGTCAACGGAGCGATAGGCTATATGGACTTGCTCGACGCGCAGCGTACTTATCTTGACGCCCAGATAAGCCTGAGCAATGCCCTGCTCGACAGCCAGCTTGCTACGGTGAACCTTTACAAGGCTCTTGGCGGAGGATGGGAACGGAGCGGGAGCGGCATGTCAAAGAATACTGAATCCGGGCAAGACAACGGTAAGTGAAGATGATGTACGATGACGTAAAAGGCGGTCTGACCCACTGTTCAGACCGCCTTTACGCTTTTATCACGAATCAGCCGTTATGCCTCGTCCTTATTTCGTTCTTCTGTCACATATCCTTTTCCATTCTTTCCTCTTATATGTTGCAGGCTGTACCGGCATAATGTGAGAGCCTGAATGGCATCGTCTGTGTGTAAAGGAGATGAATGACGGACATACATATATAAATATGTGTACGGCGGAATAACAGCCGGCACGTGTCAAACCATACCGGTCTGTCCGGCTTTAATATCCGAATATCTCTTCTGTTGTCAGGCGTTTTACGGGAGCTATGCGCTCGAGCGACTTTATGTCGAGGTTCTTCTCATCGCCCAGAATCAGGTATCTGTACGGTTTGCCCGCCATTGTTTCCTTCTCAAAGTCCACCATGTCTTTCATCGTTATTCCCGGCAGAGCGTTGTATATCTTCTCGTTTATGTCGTAGTCAATGCCCATTCGCTGTGCCGCAAGATAGGCGTTGAGTATCGAGAACTTTGTGGTGCGCTGTGCAGCCAGACGTTTTGTTATTGCCTGTTTTGCCAGTCCGAACGCCTTTTCAGACTGCGGGATGGTGTCGATAATGTTGTTGAACGTGCGTATACAGTCCATCATCTTGTCGTTCTGCGATATAATCTGAGTGCGGGCGAACTCATTGTGGTTCTTCCTCCCCGGTGTGTTGTATGTTGCCCATGCGCTGTATGCCAGTCCGCGGCTCTCGCGCAGTTCCTGGAAAACAACCGAGTTCATACCTCCTCCGAAGTATTCGTTGAATATTTCTACTACGGGCTGCTTCTCCGCCGACCATTTCCTGCCGTTGTTGCAGTACTGTGATATATAGGCGTTCTTGGCTTCGTAGGGAGCTATCATTATCTCGTTCTCCGTCGTCTGTTGCTCTGTGTACTCCTTGCCTGCGGGCACCGGAGCAAGCTTTCCTGCCGTCCGGTGCTTTTTCTCTATTACGGATGCCAGCTCGTCCACGCTGTACGGACCGTAATAAAGCACCGTATGCTCATATTTGCTCAGGTCTTTGAGCAAGCCGGTAAGCTCCTTCGGATTCTTGTCTCTGAGTTCCTGTGCGCCCGGAATGTTGCGTATCCTGTTGTACGGACCGTAAATGCCGTAGTGGAGCAGGGCTGAGAAATTGCCTGCCTGGTTCAGCTTGGCGTCCTTGCGGTTCTTCAGTTCCGACTCCACATATTTGTCATATGCCTCAGAGTCAGCCTTGGCGTTTGCCAGAATGTCCTCCATCAGCTCGAGAGCCTGCGGAAGGTTGTCGTTCAGACCGCTGAGAGTGACGGTCGTCATGTCCGTTCCCACGCTTATGCCAAACGAGCATGCCAGTTTGTAGAACTTCCTTTTGATGTCTTCCGCCGACATCCTGTCCGTCCCGAGATAGTCTATATACGATGCGGCTAACGGCAGCCACTTGTCGCTTTCCTCTCCGAACGCATAGTGGAACGCAAGCGTGAAGCGTCCGTTCTCGGTGTTGCGTACATACAGGATGGGCAGTCCCTTCTTCGTGCTGCTCTTTGTCAGGTCTTTGCCGAAGTCGATGAAGCGTGGCTGTATGGGCTCGCTCTTCGAGCTGATTATCTCGCCTACGAACGCGCTCTGTTTGTCGCGGTTGGCGGGAATGGGCGTTATCTTCGGCTTGTCAATCTTCTTCTGTGTGGTGTCCTCGCCCTGACGCTTGTACACTGTGGCATAGTTTTCTCCGAAATGACGTGCCGCGAATGACGTGATGTCCTTCTTTGTGATGCCTGATATGCGTCTGATGCGGTTCACCACATCATCCCATTTCTTCCCGTTTATGAACGCGTCGACAAACATGTCAGCGCGTCTCTCGTTGCTTTCCATCGCCTTGTAGAAGTCCAGACGCATGTTGTTGACCACCGACGGCAGCAGGTCGTCGTCGAAATCACCGCGTTTCAGCTTGTCCATCTCGTCGAGCATAAGCCTTCTCACATCGTCGAGCGACTGTCCTTCGAGCGGCATGCCGTAGAGCAGGAACTGCGAGTATTCGTTCATGTTGGATGCGAACGCTCCCGTTCCAAGGCACTTCATCTTCTGGTCGATGTTCAGGTCGAAAAGACCGGCGTTGCCGTTCGACAGCATCTCTGCTATCACATCGAGCGTGTCACACTGCAGCGACGAAGCCCCGTCGAACTTCCATCCCACCATTATGCTCTCCGCCTCCTGCCCCACGACGGTGCTGTCGACGGGTGCGGTAAGGTCGCGTTCCGGAGCATATTCCGGGAAGGAGAGGCTCCTGTTGGGCTTCCATCCTCCGAAATATCTCTCTATCGTGTCCATCACCTTGTCGCAGTCGAGGTCGCCCGCCATGCAAATAGCCACATTGTTGGGCACGTAGTAGTGTCTGAAATAGTTCTTTATGTTCACTATCGACGGATTCTTCAGATGTTCCTGTGTGCCTATCGTCGTCTGTGTGCCGTAGGGATGGGTGGGGAAGAGCAACCTGTTCATCGCCTCCCACATCTTGTTGTTGTCTCTGGTGAGCCCCATGTTGTACTCCTCGTACACCGACTCCAGCTCGGTGTGGAAACCGCGTATCACCATGTTCTGGAATCTGTCGCTCTGTATTCTCGCCCAGTTCTCCACCTCGTTTGCCGGTATGTCCTCCACGTAGCAGGTCACGTCGTTGCTCGTGTAGGCGTTGCTGCCCTCCGAGCCTATAGCCGCCATCAGCTTGTCATACTCGTTCGGAATGTTGTATCGCGCGGCGAGCTGCGACACGCTGTCTATTCTGTGATATTGCGCCTTGCGCTGTTCCGTGTCGGTCATGGTGCGGTATGCCTCATACATGTCCTGTATGGTGTCGAGCAGCGGAGCCTCCTTTTCAGCGTCCGACGTTCCGAAGCGTTTCGTTCCCTTGAACATCAGGTGCTCCAGATAGTGTGCCAGTCCTGTCGTCTCAGCCGGGTCGTTGCGGCTTCCGGTGCGCACGGCTATGTAGGTCTGTATGCGCGGTTTCTCCTTGTTTACCGACAGATATACCTTCAGTCCGTTGTCCAGAGTGTATATGCGTGTCGCCATCGGGTCACCTTCCACCGATTGGTACGTGCGCCGTTCTGACTGTGCGGTGGCGCACAGTGCAATCAGGCAAAAGACTATTATAAGTTTCAGTTTCATTATGTCTTGAATTTGTTGTGATTATTGTCCTTTTCGTTTTTCCGTGCCGTTCCGGAGCAGGAGTGAATGGGACTGTCCGGGCGTATGCGGAGTCACATGTAGAGTTTCTGGTTCTCGAAGTCAACCTCACGGTCGAGCTGGTCGTTGAAGTTGAGAAACACCTCTTCCTCTATGTCACCGAGCGCATACTCCTTGCGCGCGTCCTTCTTTATCTCCGCAATCCATGCGCGTCGCGCCGTCACGTAGTCCTGTCTTATCTTCTCGGCGTCCTCCTCTGTCAGTGTCTCCAGACCGTAGTAGTCGAGCATCATACGGTAAGTCCACGCCCAGCGGTATTCCGGATAGTTGTCGTTTATGTCCCTGAAGCGTTCCTCCACGCCCTGTGTGGTGTCTATGGTTCCGTCAATGATGTCACCGATGAGGCGTTGTTCCTCCGACTCTGGAAGCAGAAGTCCGGACAGGTCGTTCCAGTTTCCTGTGCCCGTATCGGTCAGCGGCTTCTCGAGGATGTGGCGTTTGAGCACGGCTCCCATATATATGCGCAGGGCTATGTCGTAATACTTGATGCCCTTTCTCAGCGCGCTTGCCTTGATGACATATTCATGATAGTTGTATGTTGACACGTCGTCGCCCGACGCCTCGCGCAGACTCTCGAGAATGCGCTTGCCCCGCAGTATCTCGCCTACGGAGAAAGGACTGAGCCAGTCGAAGTTTACGATGCTCTTGCGCCCCCCGTGCGCCCTCATGTCACGTTTGGGCCACTTGCGTATGTCACGGTAAAGTCCGACTGTGGTGAGGTTGCGTCCCGGCACGAGATACATGGTGTCGTTGTATGCAATGAGATAGGAGAAAGGCAGGTTGCGCGTGTCGGGATGATACATCAGCTTGCCGAAGCACACCGAGAACGTGCCTATGTTGGCAGGCATCAGCAGATATGCCCCGCTGGCGGTCTTCGTGCCGCGTTCCATCAGTCCGTAGTGCATGGGTCCCATCTTGTAGGCATGGTTGCTGAAGTTGGTGGCTGAGCCTGCGTTGTAGAACGAGAACATGCCTCCGATGAGCAGCGAGCTCTTGTGATGGCTTGCCGTGAAAGGACCGCAGAAGGCTGCGCACGCCTCGCCGTTCGACATGTAGCTGTTGGCGAAGAACACGCTGCTCGACGCCGTGAAGCCGTTGCTTATCTGGCAAGCCTCGCCCACGAAGCAGTCCTGCATCTTCACACTGTTGATTATGGAAGACCCGTCGGAGATGATGGAGTTCTCACATATCACGCCCGTACCTATGAACACGTTGGCGTCGGATGAGCTCATGATGGTGCAGTCGCTCAGTCTTGACGCTCCGCTTATCTCGCAGTCGTCGTATATCACGGTGTTGGTTATCTCCTTCGTGTTCACTATCTTCACGTTGTTGCCTATTGTTCCGCACTCGTGTGAGTTGCGCTCTATCTCCTCGTTGATGAGCCTCCGTATGGCATCCTTGAGCGGTTTGTTGGCAGCGTGCTTCACCATGAA
>UMDC01008409.1_pt1 | contig 14108 bp, 9 predicted proteins | sample 1964391 | NCBI WGS metagenome assembly UMDC01 (sample SAMEA4835984, study PRJEB28245) | human gut metagenome | biome: gut microbiome; material: fecal sample | place: Denmark | collected 2008 | reverse complement strand
GATAGAAGACTCAGAAACTCTTGTGCCTCCACTTTCCGAAGACCGGGATTTGGGTATTATGCTTTATGATATGGATTTCGACAAGAATCCTAAAAGTCCGGATGCCATGTTCTACCGTGCCAAGATGGAGCAGGGAGTAATTGTTGTACCCGATAAAGACAGTGAGGAGGTGATGAGATGATACTGAAAGCGTTGTATGACTATTATAATAGATCGTTACTAGAAGATCCTAATTCGTTGCCGTTATATGGCTGGATGAACGCTCGCATTTCTTTTGTTATAGTTATTCAAAAAAATGGCAGATTTGTGAGATTAGAAGATTGTCGAGATAAGAAAGGGAAGGGGAAAATATTTGTTTTGCCATATGGGATTCATACAAATGCCATAACTCCGTTTTTATTTTGGGATAAATGTATGTATGCCATTGATTATTCGAATGCAAGTATTCCCTTAAATGATACAGAACGAAAAGATAAGATAAAAGTACAGAAATGGGAAAAAAGTTATAATTCTGCTCATGAAAAATATTTGGCTTTTGTAGCCTTATGTAAAAAAGTATATGAATCTACATTAGATGAAGATTTCAAGGCAGTTGTTGACTTTTATGAAATGAATCAGCATTTATTATTACGTAATGACATCCTTTGGAAAGATATAGAAAAGAATCCTGATGTTAATATTACTTTTAGAATAGAAGGAGCAGCTTCTTTTATTGCAAGTAAATCAGTATTGACGAATTTTATTGAGAAAGATTCAAATCAAAAAGGAGTATGTCTTATTACAGGGAATAATACTGATGTTGTTAGGAAAGTAACTCCTACACCAATATTGAACTGCAAATCTTCTGCAAGTTTGGTTTCTTTTCAAACAGACCAAGGGTATGATTCTTATTATAAATCACAAGCATATAATGCTCCTATATCCTTTGAAGCTGAATTTGCATTTTCTACAGCAGTTAAAAGATTGATTGAAGAAAATTCTCATAATAAATTTAAGATTGGTAATAGACTTTATCTTTTTTGGGCTTCTTCTGCAAGTCAGGCAGCCAAAGAGTCAGAGGACAGTTTGTTTGCCTTATTGGGGCGTCCGGAAACAGACGATGATGATCCGAACAGACGCATAGAGTTGGTGCGTAGTACTTTTATGGCCATCTATAATGGAAAGTTAAGTGCTGACAAAGATGATACATTTTATATATTAGGATTGGCACCCAATTCTGCCAGAATAGCCGTGGTATATTGGAATGAAATGCCGCTTCGAGACTTTGCCGGTGTGATTAGCAGGCATTTTGAAGATATGGAGATGGTTGACATACGTAAGGAAAAGAAACCGTATGTAGGATTGCATTCCATCTTAGGAAGTGTTACTTTGGGAGGAAAATCAAGTGATGCAATTCCCAATATGCCGGATGCGGTAGTGAAAAGTATTTTTCAGGGCTTGCCTTATCCGATATCACTTTTTCAGGCTTGCCTCCGCCGTGTACGTGCAGAGCAGTCAATAAACGTTGTTCGTGCAGCTATTATGAAAGCCTATCTGAACCGATTGAATGATAATAACCATAAAAATATTGAGCGTATGTTAGACAAAGAGAATAATAATCAAGGTTATCTTTGTGGTCGACTGTTCGCAGTTTTAGAGAATCTGCAGTACGTGGCCAACAAGCAGGATTCTATCCGTTCCAGTTACATGAATGCAGCCTCATCTACACCGGCTGCTGTATTTTCAACCATTCTGAAGCTGTCAAACAGTCACTATGGAAAGTTGTCAAAGGAGAATAAAGGACTGGCTGTCTTCTTTGATAATCAGAAGAAAGAAATAATGGCTATGATTCAGGATTTCCCGACAACTTTGGATTTGGGAGATCAGGGTAGATTCTTTTTGGGATACTATCATCAAAAATGTTATAGAGAGAACAAAGAAACAGAAGAGTAATAACAAACATTTTAAAAAAATATAGTTATGGCAGAAATTAAAAACAGAATAGATTTTATTTATATCTTTGATGTGCAGGATGGTAATCCTAATGGTGATCCCGATGCAGGAAATCTTCCTCGAGTAGATGCAGAAACAGGAATGGGATTGGTTACTGATGTTTGCCTGAAACGCAAAATCCGCAATTATGTGCAAGTAGCCAAGGCTGGCGAAGAAGGAAATGACATTCTTGTAAAATCTAAAGAATTTTCAGGAGAGGAGGTCTTCATAAACGGAGAAATCCGAAAGATGTATAAAGAGGATTTAGGATTGGATCTGAAAGTTAAAGACAAAGCACCGGCAGATAAAGTTGCTGCAGGCAGGGCTGCTATGTGCAAACGATTCTTCGATGTGAGAACTTTCGGGGCTGTTCTTTCAACAGGTGCCAATGCCGGGCAGGTACGTGGAGCTGTTCAGATGACTTTTGCCCGCTCATTGGATATGATTGTTTCCGAAGAGCATGCATTGACGGTATGTGCTGCCCGTGATGAGGATAAACCTTATGATGCACAGGTCGGAATTCAGGGACGCAAGGCAACTGTTCCTTACGGATTGTATGTGTGTCATGGTTTTGTTTCTGCAAATCTGGCACAACAGACCGGCTTCTCAGAAGATGATCTGAATTTGTTATGGGATGCATTGAGAAATATGTTTGATGTAGACCGTTCTGCAGCCCGCGGATTGATGAGTGCGCAAAAACTGATTGTGTTTAAACATGATTCCGTGTTGGGCAATGCGCCGGCTAACAAATTGTTTGACTTGGTTAAAGTAGAAAAACTTTGTTCGGGAGCTCCACGCTCTTTCAAAGATTATTCTATCACAATAGATCGTGATCATGTACCTGTGAATGTTACTATAGAAGAATTAATCTAATTCAGCATATGTATAGCGAAGATGATATGCTCATGCTTTCGGGAATACAGCATTTCAGATTCTGTCCCCGCCAATGGGCTTTGATACATATTGACCAGCAATGGGAAGAAAATCGGCTTACTATAGAAGGTCAGATTCTGCATCATCATGTGGATGATCCTTTTTATCGGCAGAAATGCGGTGACCTGATTACTTTGCGTGCAGTACATATTGCTTCGCATGAATTGGGGCTCTATGGCATCTTGGATGCCATAGAGCTGCATCCTTCATCTTCGGAAGAAGATACGATTTTGCATCCTAAATATCCAGGAAGATGGCAACCGGTAATTGTAGAATATAAACATGGAAAACCTAAAAAGAATGAGATAGATGAGGTACAGCTTGCAGCTCAGGTAATGTGTCTGGAAGAGATGTACCGGATTCATATCCCATGTGGTGCTTTCTTTTATGGTGAACTGCGACATCGGGTATATATAGATATAACAGACGAATTGCGGCAAGTTGTTCGTGATTGTGCTTGGGAGATGCATCGGCTTTTTGAAAAAACGCTTCTTCCCAAAGCCGAATATGGAAAGCGTTGTGAAAAGTGTTCTCTGAAAGAAATCTGTATGCCCAAAATGGAACAGTGTTGTACGACTGCGAGTACTTATCTGAAAAATAATCTGTATCCATGAGAAAACTGTTGAATATATTGTATGTAACAACACCTGAAGCATATCTCAGTAAAGATGGGCAGAACGTAGTTGTGTCCGTCAAACAGGAAGAGGTGTTTCGTATTCCGGCTATCAACATAGAAGGAATCGTTACATTTGGTTATATGGGAGCAAGTCCAGGAGTGATGAAACTATGCTGTGATAATGGTATTTCACTGACCTTCCTTTCTCCTCATGGCAGATTTATCAGTAGAGTACAGGGAGCAACAAAAGGAAATGTGTTGTTACGTAAAAAGCAATATTTTCTTTCGGATGATGATTCATGGTCATTGCATGTTGCTCAAATCATGATTGGCGGCAAAATCCAGAATTATCGAAATATTCTGAAAAGGTATATGCGTGATTATGGAGAAAATGAAGACATAAGTCGGGTTGTACGGGTTTTGGAACAAGCAAAGCGAGATGCTTTGAATGCTCCAGACAAATCTTCATTGATGGGCTATGAAGGTTTGGCTTCAAATGCATATTTTGAGGTGTTATCAGTATTGATACTAAATCAAAAGACTGATTTTCCTTTTCATGGGCGAAACCGCCGTCCTCCAAAAGATGCCGTTAATGCCATGTTGTCTTTCGCTTATACATTAATAGCCAATGATGTAGCTGCTGCATTAGAAACAGTAGGTTTGGATCCTTATGTTGGATTTCTTCATACCCTTCGTCCTGGACGCACTTCTTTAGCACTGGATTTGATGGAGGAACTGAGAGCTTATTTGGGGGATCGTTTTGTTTTATCGTTAATAAACAAGCGCCAAATAACTGTGAAGGATTTTCTTTCACAAGGTGATAATGGGATTGTTATGACAGAAAAGGGAAAAAAGACTTTTATTACTGCATGGCAAGCGAGAAAAAGAGAAACCATAATTCACCCTTATCTTAATGAAAAGATTGAGATCGGTTTATTGCCTTATGTACAGGCTATGTTATTGGCTCGGTATATACGGCAAGATATTGATGATTATCCAGTCTTTTTAATAAAATAGTTATTGTGTTATGTATATTTTAGTAACGTATGATGTAGATACAACATGTAATGAAGGCGCCCGTAGATTGAGACGTGTGGCTAAAGCATGTTTGGATTATGGCCAAAGAGTACAAAATTCTGTGTTTGAATGTGAAGTTACTGAGGCGCAATTATGTACTTTAAAGAATATGATTAGTGATATAATTGACACTCAGACAGATAGTGTAAGGTTCTACTATCTCAATAAGAATATTGCCCGACGAGTAGAAGTACTAGGAATAGAAACATCTTATAATGTAAATGATGCCATAATTATATAGTGTTCGCGAAGCATATGTATTACATAAATTACCGAGTTTTCGCACTTGTTGGTTAACAGTGTATTTTATATATGTTGAACTTATTTTATCTCTTAGATTTGATGTTCTTTAGAAAAATTCGCGAAAACCTTGTTCTAAATATCTGAAAATAAAAAAGAAAAAATATATGCGGTCGCACTCCTCGTGAGTGCGTGGATTGAAACCAGTATCATTATTTTAGACGGCACAGACATAGGGTCGCACTCCTCGTGAGTGCGTGGATTGAAACAGTTGGCGGACATACGGGCGACGGCCCCACGCTGGTCGCACTCCTCGTGAGTGCGTGGATTGAAACTGGCAACACAAAACAATCCTGGGAAATGGCTAAGTCGCACTCCTCGTGAGTGCGTGGATTGAAACCTGTAATCATCAAACAATGTAGCAATAGGTACAGTCGCACTCCTCGTGAGTGCGTGGATTGAAACACTTGTTTGGCAACCTCTCTCGATACCCTTCTTGTCGCACTCCTCGTGAGTGCGTGGATTGAAACTATAAACGGAGAGACGAAATGCTGCAAAAAGCCAAGTCGCACTCCTCGTGAGTGCGTGGATTGAAACATTTTACCAGGGTTTTCCGGATCCGATTCATCCCGTCGCACTCCTCGTGAGTGCGTGGATTGAAACTTCATTTGATTGTAATGAATGTGGAGCGGATGATTGTCGCACTCCTCGTGAGTGCGTGGATTGAAACGCCAATCCATGCCCGGTCAGGTGATGGACGGTGCAGTCGCACTCCTCGTGAGTGCGTGGATTGAAACGGCCGACGATACCCGGTTTTATGTCTGGCCGGAGTGTCGCACTCCTCGTGAGTGCGTGGATTGAAACAAAAAAGGTCAGTCAGTAATAGTTACCACAAAGAGGTCGCACTCCTCGTGAGTGCGTGGATTGAAACACACCATTTGCCTTCTGTTGTTCATAGATATAAGTCGCACTCCTCGTGAGTGCGTGGATTGAAATGATAAAAAGAACATATGAAATAATTAAAATGTTAATGTCACAACCTGTTTGTTTGCAACTTTATGATAGCAATAAGTGAGTTTTTGGGCTTTTTTAAAGAAAAATGATCCATTGGCATTTGAAATCCTGTCTTTATGACAAAAAATATTCCTATCTTTGCACCGGGAAAACAAAACCTAGTAAGACAAGATGGAAATACTAAAGCACGAATGTGGCGTAGCCATGGTGCGACTGCTGAAACCATTGGAGTATTATCATCAGAAATACGGGACCTGGATGTATGGTCTTAACAAGTTGTACTTGTTGATGGAAAAGCAGCATAACCGTGGGCAGGAAGGCGCCGGATTAGCTTGTGTAAAGCTAGAAGCGAAGGCAGGAGAAGAGTATATGTTTCGTGAAAGAGCCTTGGGAACAGGGGCTATTACCGAGATTTTTTCTGCCGTCCACGAACATTTTCGGGATTTAACACCCGCCCAGTTGAACGATCCTATCTTTGCCAAGAACAATCTTCCTTTTGCCGGAGAGCTTTATATGGGGCATCTCCGTTACAGTACGACCGGAAAATCCGGTATTTCTTATGTCCATCCTTTTTTACGCCGTAATAACTGGCGTGTCAAGAATTTGGCCCTTTGTGGTAATTTTAACCTGACGAATGTAGATGAGATCTTTGAAGATATTACTGCAATTGGTCAGCATCCTCGTAAATTTGCGGATACTTATATTATGCTCGAACAGGTAGGACACCGGTTGGACCGGGTCGTGGAACATCTGTATCAGCAATGCGAGGCTGAAGGACTGCGGGGTATGGATATTACGCATGCCATTGAAGCCCGGATTGATCTAGGCGATGTATTGAAACGGTGTGTACCTACGTGGGATGGTGGTTTCGTTATTTGTGGTATCACAGGCAGCGGCGAGATGTTCAGTGTGCGTGATCCGTGGGGAATCCGTCCGGCGTTTTATTATGCCGATGATGAAATCGTTGTCTTGGCTTCCGAACGTCCGGTGATCCAAACTGTCATGAATGTACATGCTTGGGATATTAAAGAACTGAATCGAGGAGAAGCCGTATTTGTTAGTAAGACCGGTAAACTACGGGTGGAACAAATTGTTGAGCCGAAGAAAAACAGTGCATGTTCGTTCGAACGGATTTATTTCTCACGGGGTAGTGACATTGATATTTATAAAGAACGGAAGAAACTAGGAGAAACATTGGTCCCTGATGTCTTGAAAGCCGTAGATAATGATTTGGATCATACCGTATTCTCTTTCATTCCAAATACAGCTGAAGTAGCTTATTATGGCATGTTGGAAGAATTGAATAATTATCTGAACGGTATCAAGAAGAAATGGATTGCCGACAAGCGTCATCTCTTCCAGGAAGAAGAACTGGAACAGATTCTTTCTATGCGTGTCCGTACAGAAAAAGTTGCTATCAAGGATATTAAGCTGCGTACTTTTATTGCTGAAGGAAACAGTCGGAATGATTTGGCTGCCCACGTATATGATATAACCTACGGAAGTATTGTTCCGTTTGAAGATAATCTGGTGGTTATAGATGATAGTATCGTGCGCGGGACAACGTTGAAGCAAAGTATTATCAGTATTCTGGATCGCCTGCATCCGAAGAAGATTGTGATTGTCTCTTCATCTCCGCAAGTCCGTTATCCGGATTATTACGGTATCGACATGTCTCGTATGAATGAGTTTATTGCTTTTAAGGCGGCAGTAGCATTGTTGGAAGAGCGGGGAATGGAAAACGTTTTGATGGATGCTTATCAGAAAGCCAAGAAGCAGGAACGGGAATCATTGGCAGAAGTCAACTACGTAAAAGAAATCTATGCTCCGTTTACAGATGAAGAAATTTCCTCGAAGATGGTAGATTTGTTGACTCCAGTCGGAACAAAAGCCCAAGTGCAAATTGTTTATCAAACAATAGAAGGTTTGCACGCTTCTTGTCCGAATCATCCGGGTGACTGGTACTTTTCGGGAGATTATCCGACGCCAGGTGGTGTACGGATGGTAAACTGGGCCTTTATTCATTATATGGAAGAAGAATATTTAGTCAAATAAACATACTTAATGTTATATGCAAAAAGATAGAACTGCAACTTTAATCCTGGATGACGGGACTGTATTTCATGGTTTTTCTTTTGGTGCTGAAAAGCCAGTGAGCGGTGAGGTCGTGTTTAACACAGCCATGACAGGTTATCCTGAAAGTTTGACCGATCCTTCGTATGCCGGTCAATTGATGGTACTGACTTATCCGTTGGTAGGAAATTATGGTGTTCCGCCTCGGACTTTCCGTCCCGATGGTTTGTCTGAATTTATGGAGAGTGAACGTATTCATGCAGATGCAATCATTGTAAGTGATTACAGTCATGAGTATTGCCACTGGAATGCAACTTGTAGTTTGGGCGACTGGTTGAAGCAGGAAAATATTCCTGGAATTTATGGAATAGATACACGGGCATTGACAAAGAAGTTGCGCGAACATGGTGTCATGATGGGACGTATCGTGATGGAAGATGTAAAAGATGTAGCGACCTATTTGCATGATTTCGGAAATTACGGGGCTGTCAATTATGTAGATGAGGTTTCATGCAAGGAAGTGATTACTTACGGAGAGGGAGCTGGCAAGAAGCGGGTTATTCTGGTGGATTGCGGCGTAAAGCATAACATTATCCGTTGTTTGTTGAAGCGTGGAGTGACAGTTGTTCGTGTTCCTTGGAATTATGATTTTACCCAATTGGAATATGATGGGGTGTTTATCAGTAATGGTCCGGGCGATCCTGATACGTGTGATGCTGCCGTACAGAATATCCGGAAGGCGATAGCCGGCGATAAACCTGTCTGTGGTATCTGTATGGGAAATCAGTTGTTGGCAAAAGCTGGTGGAGCTTCTATCTATAAGTTGAAGTACGGACATCGAAGCCATAACCAGCCGGTACGGATGGTTGGAACTAACCAATGCTTTATTACTTCACAGAACCATGGATATGCTGTTGACAATAATACCTTGGGTAAAGATTGGGAACCCTTGTTCATCAATATGAATGACGGAACGAATGAAGGTATCCGCCACAAGACGAAACCTATCTTCTCTTCTCAATTCCACCCGGAAGCTTGCAGTGGACCGACAGATACAGAAGCTTTGATCTTTGATAAATTTGTCGGTATGTTATAAAGAATAATCAGTACTAATTTTTGCATGAGAGTCGTTTATGAAAGATAATATCAATAAAGTCCTTATTTTAGGTTCGGGAGCACTGAAGATTGGTGAAGCGGGAGAATTTGATTATTCCGGAAGCCAGGCATTGAAAGCCATTAAGGAAGAAGGAATCCGGACGGTTTTGATCAATCCGAATATTGCTACGGTACAGACATCCGAAGGTGTAGCCGACACGGTTTATTTCTTGCCTGTCACTCCATATTTTGTAGAGAAGGTTATTGAGAAAGAACGACCGGATGGTATTCTGCTGGCTTTCGGTGGTCAGACGGCATTGAACTGTGGTGTCGCATTGTATCAGAGTGGTGTATTGGAGAAATATGCCGTACGTGTATTGGGAACGCCGGTACAAGCTATCATGGATACGGAAGACCGCGAACTGTTTGTTCGTCGTTTGGATGAGATTGGGGTCAAGACTATCAAGAGTGAAGCTGTAGAAACAATCGAAGATGCGCGTCGTGCTGCTGCTGAATTAGGTTATCCGGTAATTATCCGTGCTGCATACGCATTAGGAGGCCTGGGTTCAGGTTTCTGTGATAATGAGGAAGAACTGAATGTATTGGCAGAGAAAGCCTTCTCTTTCTCTCCTCAGGTCCTGGTGGAAAAGAGCTTGAAAGGATGGAAAGAAGTAGAATATGAAGTAGTGCGCGACCGTTATGATAACTGTATCACGGTTTGTAACATGGAGAACTTCGATCCGCTGGGAATCCATACCGGAGAAAGTATCGTCATTGCTCCTTCACAGACTTTATCCAATACAGATTATCATAAACTACGCGAGCTGGCCATCCGTATCATTCGCCATATCGGTATTGTGGGTGAATGTAATGTACAATATGCTTATGATCCGGATAGTGAAGACTACCGTGTCATTGAAGTAAATGCTCGTTTGAGTCGTTCATCTGCTTTGGCTTCCAAGGCAACCGGTTATCCGTTGGCTTTCGTGGCTGCTAAATTAGGATTAGGCTATGGCTTGTTTGATTTGAAGAACTCGGTGACAAAGACAACCAGTGCTTTCTTTGAACCGGCGCTTGACTATGTAGTTTGTAAGATTCCGCGCTGGGACTTGGGTAAGTTCCATGGAGTAGCACGTGAATTGGGTTCTAGTATGAAGTCGGTTGGTGAAGTCATGGCTATTGGACGTACTTTTGAAGAAGCCATTCAGAAAGGACTTCGTATGATCGGACAAGGCATGCATGGCTTTGTAGAAAATAAGGAACTGGTTCTTCCAGATATTGATAAGGCTTTGAGAGAGCCGACCGATCGTCGTATCTTCGTTATCAGTAAGGCTTTCCGGGCGGGTTATACCATTGACCAAATACATGAGCTGACTAAAATCGACAAGTGGTTCTTGCAGAAACTGTATCGGATTATTGAAACGGCCAACGAACTGGAGGCTTGCAGTAAGATTCAGGAAGTTTCGGATGATTTGTTGCGGAAAGCAAAGATTCAGGGATTTTCCGACTTCCAGATTGCCCGTGCCTTGTTGAAGGATAAAATGGAAGATACGGATAAGGCTACTTTGCAGGTACGTCAAGACCGAAAATATCGTGGTATCGTCCCGGTTGTCAAGCAGATTGATACCTTGGCTGCCGAATATCCGGCTCAGACGAACTATCTGTATCTGACATATAGCGGAACGGAAAATGATGTCGATTATCTGGGCGATGGCCGTTCGATTGTTGTATTAGGTTCGGGTGCTTATCGAATCGGTAGTTCGGTTGAATTCGACTGGTGTGGTGTTCAGGCTTTGAATACGATTCGGAAAGAAGGCTGGCGTTCGGTGATGATCAATTACAATCCGGAGACGGTTTCTACCGATTATGATATGTGTGATCGCCTGTATTTTGATGAATTGACATTCGAACGAGTGATGGATATCCTCGAATTGGAGAATCCGCACGGAGTAATTGTGTCAACAGGTGGACAGATTCCGAATAACTTAGCTATGCGTTTGGATGCTCAGCATATTCATATCTTGGGAACATCAGCTAAAAGTATTGATAATGCGGAAGACCGTGAGAAGTTCTCGGCTATGCTTGATCGGATTGGAGTAGATCAGCCACGTTGGAAAGAACTTTCATCGATGGATGATATTAATCAGTTTGTTGAGGAAGTCGGTTTCCCGGTTCTGGTTCGTCCGAGTTATGTGTTGAGTGGTGCGGCTATGAATGTCTGCTCCAACCAGGAAGAGTTGGTTCGTTTCTTGGAACTGGCAGCGAATGTATCCAAGAAACATCCGGTTGTAGTCAGTCAGTTTATCGAACAATGCAAGGAAGTAGAAATGGATGCTGTAGCTCAGAATGGAGAGATCATCATGTATGCCATCAGCGAGCATATCGAATTTGCCGGTGTTCATTCGGGTGATGCTACTATCCAGTTCCCGGCGCAGAAACTGTATGTTGAAACAGTTCGTCGCATCAAGAAGATCAGTAAGCAGATTGCGAAAGAATTAAATATTTCAGGTCCGTTCAATATCCAATACCTGGCGAAAGGAAATGAAATCAAGGTAATCGAATGTAACCTGCGTGCTTCCCGTAGTTTCCCGTTCGTGAGCAAGGTATTGAAGATTAACTTCATCGAACTGGCTACGCGGGTTATGTTAGGTTTACCGGTTGAGAAACCGAACAAGAATGAGTTTGATTTGGATTATGTCGGTATCAAAGCCTCTCAATTCTCCTTCAATCGTTTACAGAAGGCCGATCCGGTTTTAGGCGTTGACATGGCTTCTACGGGTGAGGTTGGTTGTATCGGTGATGATGCATCGGAAGCGATTCTGAAGAGTATGCTGTCTGTCGGACAACGGATTCCAGAGAAGAATATCCTGTTGTCAACCGGTACGGCTAAACAAAAGGTGGCTATGCTGGATGCTGCTCGTCTGTTGGCCAAGAAAGGATATAATCTTTATGCTACTGGCGGAACCCATCGTTTCTTCGCTGAGAACGGTATTCCGAGTACTTTGGTTTATTGGCCGAGTGAAACAGGAAAGGAACCGCAGGCTTTGACGTTATTGCATGAGAAGAAGATTGATATGGTGGTGAATATTCCAAGAGACCTTTCTGCAGGCGAATTGGATAATGGATATAAGATCCGTCGTGCTGCCATCGACTTGAATATTCCGTTGATTACAAATGCACGTTTGGCAAGTGCCTTTATCAATGCTTTCTGTACGTTGAGTATGGATGATATTCAGATCAAGAGCTGGCAAGAATATTAATGCTCAGTATATAGTATCAGATAGATAAGCCGCTGGAAGTTTCAGGTTCGCCTGACTTTTAGCGGCTTTTTATTTGATTATGATTGGATGGATTGGATGATCAATAGGGAGAAATAAGGGAAGTCCGTTTGGGCTATTATTGCTGGGTCGGATATATATTTCTCTTTTTCCGTACCCACGTTCTCGAAGTAATGAAACTGGGCCTCCGGATGTTGGCGAATGCATGTATGGACAGCATCGATGCAAGCCGATAGTTTCATAATAACCAGATTGTATCCCTGATGGATCAACTGATCCAACTCGTCGGATGTTGCTGTTCCCGGAATCACCATCAGACGTTCTTCCTGCTTGACGATATGTAATCCGCCTGTTGCTCCGGCTGCAATGAAAGCCGGTATGCCCGGAACTCGCTGTACACGGATTTGTTGCTTTTCCAGTTGATGGTAAATGTACTGGATGGAAGTATAGAATCCGGCATCACCTTCTGCCACGATAACCACCTTTTTATCTTCTTGAAGCGCCCGGATGGCATCAGACAAAAGCTGATCGTAAGCTTCGATGGCTTTTTGCCGGTCTTTGCTCATGGGCAATACAAATGGATGGATCTTTTCTTCTTTGATCTCCAAAGCCTGTAGAATATGGGCGGCTCTGGAAACCTGTTTCCCTGAGGTAGTCAGCGTTGCCGGACAGAAGATCTGGTCTGCCTGTTGTAAAGTCTTTAAGCCTTTTAAGGTGATTAATTCGGGTTCACCCGGACCCAAAGAGACGAATGTAATAGTTCGATTCATAATTTATTCGAGTTGAATGCAAGTGCAAAAATCTTTATTTTACGGTTGATTCGCAAGTATCGGTTGAGTTTTTTATTACTTTTGTGCCAAGTAACAGGTGTCTGTTTCCTTCGTGAAGCAAGGAACAGATGAAAAGGGAATCGGGTGAAAGTCCCGGACAGTCCACGCTGCTGTAAGTCTTTATAGGATTCGAAGTAACCTCTGTTCCACTGAATAGTCGTCTATTCGGGAAGGAACTTCGAACGAGACAAAGTCAGAAGACCTGCCTGATTACTGATAATAACTTGGATGACTTCGCTTTCTGCGTGGTAATGGGAAGTGAAGGAAAATATTTAGACAGAATGACAATGATGAATGTAATCCGAATGGCAGGAGCCGTGTTGCTTCTTGCAGGAATAGCGGGCTGCTCGTCACGCCCGGCAAATGATCAGGATACGATATCGACCGGAAAAGCGGTAACGGAAACCGTATTTACTGAGAAGATCAAACCGGAATATGCGGAAGGATTTGAGATCCGTTACGAAGGTGATATGGCTTTGGTGGATATTCATGATCCGCAGTCGGAGAATGTTGCCGAATATCATTATGCTTTGGTGCGTCGGGGCGATGCATCAACGGTTGTTCCTGAAGGATATGAGAAATTGGAAATACCAGTGCGGAGTGTGATTTGTATGACTTCCTTGCAGCTTTCTAATTTTATTAAGTTGGGAATAACGGAACGGGTAACAGGTATCACGAGTACGCGCCACTTGTTCAACGAAACGATGAATCGCCAGTTGGAAAGTGGAAAAACCGTGAAAATCGGTATTGAAGGGAACTTCGACAATGAAGCGGTTATGAGTATGAATCCTGACTTGATTCTGATATCTCCGTTTAAACGGGGCGGTTATGAAGCTTTGAAGGATGTCGGGATTCCGTTGGTTCCGCATTTGGGATATAAAGAAATGACTCCGTTGGGACAGGCCGAGTGGATTAAATTCGTAGGCTTGCTTTGCGGTATGGAAAAGGAAGCCAATGCTTGTTTCGAGGCAATCGAACAGC
>UMDC01011539.1_pt1 | contig 14141 bp, 15 predicted proteins | sample 1964391 | NCBI WGS metagenome assembly UMDC01 (sample SAMEA4835984, study PRJEB28245) | human gut metagenome | biome: gut microbiome; material: fecal sample | place: Denmark | collected 2008 | reverse complement strand
TTTATAGACGTGAGATTAACTTGCCCTAAACCGTATTTATAGTCTCCCCAAGTGTTAGGAAGTGCAGGCTTATCAATTATTTGTACAGCGTCTTCAAAATTTTGACTGTCTAATGATACATATATTTTTAAAGTATATCCAAAATAAGAAGGATTAACTAAAGCTAACAGAGATCCGCTTACATCTACATCTATACTATCACCATAATCTTTTCTGTTAACTGCACCTATAGATATATCTGCATAGATATTAGGTACTTCATTATAATTAGATAAACCAGGACCATGCACTTGATATTTTCCCATTTATATGCACCTCCCTAAAAATACTGTAGATATATTACCCCAGATAGTAAAGTAGATGGAACGCTTGTACCGATTTGAATATCAGTAACATTTCTAAGTTTATTCTCTACTATCTTTAATCGTGCATCTAATTTTCTATTGACATCTTCTATCTTATTTGTCAATTCTTCTCTTACATTGTTTATTTCAGTCTGTAACTGTCTTTTCGTATCTTCGATCTTTTGATTAAGTTCTATCTTAACATTATCTATCTTAGTATTGAGATTTTGATCTGCTAATTTAAGTTCTTCATAGATCTGCTCTACGTATTTCTTAAATTCAGATAAATCAGCTCCAAGATCATTATAGATATTATCTATCTGATCTTGCATATTATCGATCTTAGTATTGATCTTGTCAATCTCATCATAAATATGATCAAGAAGTTCGTTAATCTTTTCTACTGAATAATATACATTATTCAGATTTTCTGTAGCAGTATCTCCGTTAAAAGCATTGCGAAGATTCTGCAGTGTAATTTTTCTTGTCAAATCTGTTTCACTTACAAGAAAATATGAGTCTGCGTGAATTTGAGAAACTTCTAAAAGTTCTTCAATTCGTTTACCATTTTCAATAGATATACTTGCCATGCTTTCACCTCCTATGCTACTCTAAACCACTGGCCGTTAAGATGTCTCAATATTACAGGAGTATATTGATTTAAAATTACATCTCCAACCATTCGTATATCATTATTAGCTTTTAATGTTGCTCCTGCAGACGAATATAAGGCAACTAATTGTCCATCTAATGACGGAAATACTAAATCAGTAATATTTCCAGTATAAGAGATATCCAATGCTATGTTCATATATCCAGGAACTTTATTGTTAAGATTTTCATTTAAATCTGCAGGTTTTGTTAATACTACTTTTTCTCTACAGATAGGATCAATAGAGTCAATAAGATCTCCAACCAATGAAGTTAATGCTTGAGATACAGATGCGCCTGATGCTAATGTAGATACATCAATAATAGTATTAAGATATAATCTTCCAGTCATTCTATCAAAGATATAACTTACATTAGTTGCAGGTTCTCCTGCTTTAACTCCTTCTGCTGAAGCTCCATTAAATTTTTGCATTCCTGATAAAGTAACTTTAGCTGCATCTGATAAAACACTGTACATTATACGAACATCATCGCATATAATATCACTACATCCTAAAGTTACATCTACTACCCCTGTAACAACAATTCCTGTATGAAGTCTATTGAATCCGCAAGATGCTACTTGAATAGAATCTGAGTTAGATGAAATTTGAACACCTACTGCAGTAATAGTAGATCTATTAGAGCCATATCCTTCGCAGATATTGTCAGAAATAATAATTCCTCTATCTTTAATAGTGCTAGTAGTATTGATACAATACTTAGAAGCAATAATTCTATTTGAAGATATGAGAATATTTCTATTTCCATAACTTGTTTCTTTCTTAAGTCCAGAGCTTACGATAATACCATAAGCCACTTCTCTATTAGATTTTCCTATCATACAGTTCTGTATAACAATATCGGAAGATCCATTAATACATATTGCTTTCTCCATACGTCCTTTAGACGGAGCATCGAATAAGCAATCTGTTATAGTTACATTTGTAGAATATGGGTAAATTTCAATTCCATATTTTCCAATAAATGTACCATTCTTTATAATAATATTGCTCATATCTTCATCTAATCCTAAACAGATGCATGAAGAAGTTGAGCAGAATAAAGTAGAACCATTTAAATCTACTACAGAACCAGAAGGGAATTCTAATGGTCCTGAGACTTTATAAGTTCTCTTAGGAAAAAATAAAGGAAACCCTTTCTTTAAAGCTTTTGTGATAAAAGTAAAATCATCATTAACTCCATCACCAAAAGCCCCACATTGCAATATATTAAGAGTCCCATTATGTACAAGATGAGCTCTTAAAGTATCACTCGTACGAAGATAGTGTGTAAGCATACCATCATTCAAATCTGTAGGTGCATACACTATTTTATATATAGCAGCCCCGCCATCATTTACTTCCCTATATCCGAGAGTTTGAACTACATCTCCCTCTTTAAAAGTTGCATTTTTCATATCTTCTACGGTATTGAAGAAGATACTTTGTTGTAATAGAGATCTGAATTCACCTACCTCAGTAGTCTTAGTACCGTCATTATCTTCAACGATAATTAAATCAGTTAAAGAGATACTACCAGATTTTTGAGGCAATTCTCGTATTTTTACTGTATCCATTCTAAATCTCCTTTCTAATAGAATTTACACATTCCGTCATGTATCTTTTCTGCAATCATAGCATGTCCTTTATCAGAAGGATATACTCCATCTTTGTTAAGATAGATTTTGGAATTGTATTTATTAATCATACATTCATCAAATAAATCTAAACAAGGAATATGATTTACTTTTCCAATATCAGACATTGCATTTGCAAAATCTCTAAGATACTTATCATTTACCAAGTTTGTATCACAATCTAAATCATCGCCAGGTTCTGTACTTGATCTAAAGATTGGAGATACAAGCATTACTTTAGCACTAGGCGCTTTAGTAAGTAATTTCTTAATTGCTAAATTAAGAGATCCTTTAAATGTGGTGTCATTTTCATTATCATCATTTCCAATAGGAGCCATTCCGCTTCTATAGTCTTCTGCGCCAATGAAAATCAATACATAGATCTCATCTTCTACTGTTAATCCAGTAGCAGTGTCTATCTGAGTAAGTAAACTACTTTGTTTGAAGATATCGTCTCCATAGTTTCCAGCAGTAGCATCAGATAGAGCATGATTAAATACTCTATATCCGTATTTCTTATTTAAGATAGATGGATAGGCAGTATGTAAGATATCTGTAGACCCCAATCCATAGCTGATTCCGTCTCCAAAAATATGAATAGCTTTACCATCAAATTTTGATTTAGAGACATTTGTGCTATTGAACCAATCTGTTCTAATAAGAGCATGGTTACTATCGTAATATTCATAGCATGAATATGTAATGCAGCCATTAATATCAGCTCTTTTAGCTTCATATTCTTTTCGATTATCAAACGTTCTTACATTTACAAGGTACTTATCTGTAGTAGGAAGATTTTTTACTGTAGATTCACACAGATAGTTTCCATCTGCTTTTGTATCTAAGAATAAATCTCCTTCAGAAAGTTTACCTCTGTTATTATATCTATCTCCAAGTAAATCAGATTCTACTTTATTTACTTCAGAAATTTCAAAATGTGCTACGAAATCAAGGATTGATAATTTTTGGAATAATCCTTTTCTCTCAAAATACGGTCTCACTTCATTAGAGTATTCTTTATAGTATACTCTTTGAATGATATACTTACCATCAGTACCATATCGTATAACTTCAAGAAGTCTAGTTTCATCCATATCTTCTCCGTAATGAGGAACTCCTTCTACTGTAGCTGCAACCTCATACACTCCAGATTCAACCAAACGATTTAAGTTACCTTCTGGGTAACTTCCTCTGTAAGTATAGTCTTTAGTTAATTTTCTTGCAGATATAGACCCATCTGCTAAGTCATCTCCTCTCCATCCACCTGTAGGAACAGAAGGAGGAGTGATAGGAGTTTTACCTGTCATAGCATCTAATATATCTGCACCTAAGTGTTTAAGATGAATTTTCTCATCTTCGTTACCATAAGCTAAATCCTGGCCTGTGATAGGAACAGATTTCTTTCTGGTATTTTCTAATTCCTGTATAACTGGATCCAAATCAACTTTATCAAGTTTCTTTGCATCGATCTCAGCTATAGCTGCATCTAATTCTATATGAGATACTTTATCTTTAATAAGATTCTGTATATCTTCTTCCATACCTCCGATTCCATCTGACACAGAATCTCTAATCTCATCTATAAGCTGATGCACTTTTTGAGATGAATAGATTCTATAATTAGCTGGAGCTTCTTTATCAGAGATAAGAGAAATACGAAAATTTCTAAATAAAACTTTTTTGGTGTTTTCTAAATCTTCGACAAGCAAAATATCAGTATCATCAATACGTTCTTTTTCCAAAAGATCGGTTATAAAGATACCGACATTCATTGAATCGTTAGCCATAAAAGTTTACCTGCCTTTCTTTAAATTTTTAATAGAATGTTTCTGCAGTGAATTCCCGATGGTATTAGGTACCATCGGGAGCTTAATAGTCTAAAAATATTGGAAAAGTATATTTCCAGAAAGATTCAGATCTCCATTTCTATTTAATATTTTATTCCGCATCCTTTATAGTTATTATAATGTATAAAAAACAAAAATTAGAGATAGAAGTAATACTTCTATCTCTAATTTCATATGGTATCGTCCTAACATTCGAAATTATTTCGAATGTTAGGAAAGAGTTTATACGAAAGTAGGAAGATAAATATATGGCTAATATATTTTTTAGAGATAAATACTATGGAGATACTTATAGAGGAGCAAATCTTATAAAACTTGGAAAAACAGTACAAAGTGTTGCAACTCAAGTAAGTAAAAATGATTTTTCTGATTTATATATCGGAGATTACTTTCCTATAACAATGTATAATAAAACAGTTAATTGGCATATCGCTGATATGAATTACTTTATGAATGTGGGCGACACCTCATTTACTAAACCCCATTTGGTATTGGTAAATGATATTCCTATTTTACATAAATCTATGAATCCTACCAATACTACAATTGGAGGGTATATAAAATCAGATATGAGAAAAAACACTTTACCTGAAATATTAGGAGTTTTAAACACTACAGATTTTAAATCTCATATTTTAACTTATAGGGACATCCTTACAAATAATGTAGATTCAAACTCTGTATCTGGAGGGTATCCTACTTGGTTGGGATGTGCCAGTTCGTGGGAGTGGTGTGATAGTACATTAGAATTACTAACAGAGCCTCAAGTTTATGGAACCAAATCATTTAGTTCGAGTGGATATGATATCGGAACTGGATATGAGCAGTTTTCTATTTTTAGATTAGATAAAAAATTTATCAACTTCCAAAGAACAGGATGGTGGTTACGCGCTATCAGTAGTAACACTGATTTTTGTACTGTCAGCGGTAATAGCATTGCCGGTTCTTACGGAGCATCGGTTATTAAAGGAGTGCGTCTCTTTTTCTGTTTCGGATAATCGGTAATCCTTAAGATCCTTTCGAACTCTTTATAGTGGTGGTAAGATCTTAATGATATCTTAGCAAAAAAAAATAATTAAAAGAGAATAATTATTCCCAAGCAAACATGCATACACTGGATCAGATATATAACTTTCAAATTGAACTGTGAATGTAGATCTTGCTTTAATAGACAACCAAAATTCTATATCTAAACAATCAGCATGGGAAAGATATGGTGATCATAAAAAATAAGCACAATAATGCAATAGGTAATTTCGGCATAAGTGTTACTAAATGTACAAGCCCAAACATTGGACTTCAAATAACAAATTTTGAGGAGGTAATCTTTTCAAGATTACCTCCTATTTTTTAATATAAATATCCTCTTTTCACAGCATTAACCTGAGCCTCTGGTATACTATCTTTATCATTATAGGATTTTGATCTAATCTTTGTAACTTCGTGTTGAATAAACACTCCGTCTAAGTCTCTATAATAATTATACGGTCTACCTTGCACTGTTTCTGTTAATATAGGAACAGGATATTTATTTTTAGTTAATGACAATAATCCAGCCTCAGTACACTCTCGAATTGCATCTAAAGTATCTAAGAAGCATTCCTCTTGAATGAATTCACTATCATAATCAATAAAACTTCTATCAAGAAGATCTCTACCAGTAAGAAGTTTATATAAATCCAAATCATTAACAGTATCTTCTATAATCTCATAGAAACTATTCTTTGGAGTTCCAGTGTAACGATACATCTTTATATCAGATGCCTCTTCTTTAAATTCATCTAAATCTGAAACATAATGAAATCTATCGTATTTCCCTCCAAAAGTATGTAAATCTTTCATACCTTTTTTGCATATTCCTAATCTATTCTCTTTGTGACCAGAAAATACATTATTCTGCATATAATTTACAATATATATAGAATCCGATTGATTTGATCCCACTATTGTTCCAGCAGTAGTTGATTCTTTTATAGAATTTCTTATTTCTTTAGCTTTTTTATTCAATAATTGTCTTCCTTCTCCACGTAACCAGTTATAATGTCTCCTTACATCTTTAGAATTTATTTTACCTGATTGTACTTTTTTGATAAACGATTTACTTAATCTTTTCATTTTAGCTGTATCATTATTTTCAACAGCTTCTATGTTTCTTAATAATGTAAGCATCTGTTGCTGTGCTATATAAGAATCATCTCTCATATACTTAATATCAGCCTCCGTTTTACATTTATCTATTATTTTCGGGATATACTCATTTCTAACCCATTCATATTGATCCGATGATTTTTTATCAAACAAATGTTTTAAAGACAATTTAAATGCAGTACTGGTTATAGATTTACTTACTTTTTTTGAATTATATGGATTAGTATTCTTATTTACATTTCTTTTTCCCTCATCATCAAGAATTCCTGATTCCTCTACTATCCCATAAATATTTTTACCGAAAAAATTATCGATATCAAAATCTAATCTATCAAATAAAACTCCTTTAATTCCTATATCATTAGCAGCTTCTATATTATCTTTCAAATCATCGAAGAATACACATTCTTCTGGATTTAGGTTATATTTATTAAGCAATATTCTGTATATTCTCTCATTAGGTTTCATACAACCAGTTTGCCAGGACCACACCCCACCATTCATTTTTTCAAGAAAATCGAATTTGTGATATTTATTAAGCAACTCATATGACCATTTTGACCAATTAGACAAGAAATATACATTATACCCAGCAGCTTTAAGTTTATCTATTAAAGGTATAGTATAATTAAAAGGATTTACACATCTAATATTATATTCAAATAGTTTAGGAATAAATTTAGATGCCTCTTTTAATCTATCTGGGATTATACTTTTAAATTCATCTAATCCAATAGGATCATCTTCATCTTTATACCATTGAGACATAATATAATTAATCTTATCATTAGGTATATCTGGATCTACTGACATCAGATCTTCCATATTAGTAGACACTAATACATTACCAAGATCAAATATAATATTTTTAATTTTACCAGTATCTTCTAAAAGATAATTTTCTGATATATCTTTTCTTAACTGACTTAATTTCTTATTATCTTTTAAAGCCCATATAAGAAGATCTTTAAATTCTCCAAGAAAATTTAACCCGTCCACATTTCTTTTAGCTCCTCTTATAGATGATATTAAAGCACTTGTCCCTTTTATTATTATAGGACATGAAGTTATATGAGAATCACCATTCTCATACGTCTCATATATCTGTAGACCTTCTATTACAAATTTAACATCTTTTCGTTTTTTACACCAATTGATTATAAATTTTATATATTCTCGATATAATTGTAAATATTTATCTCGAGAAGGTTTAATTTGGTCAAGTTTCTTTTTATTTATAAAATCCACCAAAGCATCTTCGTTTCCTTTTGCATCTTCTAAAGACATATGTTTACCTAAATAGAAAGATAAGCAATCCAGTTCATAATGAGTCGCTCTATATTTAGATGCTAATTGATCTGCTAATGTAGATTTTCCTGATCCAGATAATCCAGTTACTAATAATATATTTGTTTCTCCTTTTTCAAATTTATCCACATTTACACATATATCTTTTTTATTTATTATAAAATTTTCTTGCACGTACTCATTACATAAATCTGCCTCTTGTAAAATTTTATCATCTTTAGATAATTTATTTTTTAACTTCATCCAATAATATTTTTCATTGTTATATTCTATTGGAACGAATCCATATTTCTTATACATATGTATAGCTATGTCATTGTCTTTTTTAACAGTAAGATCCACGCCACCATATTTATTGATAGCATCTTTAAGTAATCTACTACCTAACCCCTGGCCTTGATATTTTTTATCTACCCACAAGTCCGTAATAAATCCTTTATCTTTTTTATTTCCAACTAAAACGCTTCCTATAACTTTATCTGATTTTTTATCGATTATTATTTCTCCAGAATATAAATCAATATATTTATCATAATTCTTTCCTACTGAGTTAAAATACGATAAAGCTTTTTGTTTATTTTTAGTAATATCTAAAAATTCAAAATTAGCTGTTGATGATTCTGATATCATATCTTTGCTCAATCGATATATCATATAGTTATCTTTATCTGATATATAAGTAAAACCTAATCTATCAATTAACGATATGGATCGTTTATTGTTTTTTGCAACTCTATATTCAATAGAATCTAAAAAACTGCATTTATCATAAAACGCAATAGCTTCTTTTACTAATGTGTATCCTAGGTTTTCCCCTTCATGATTTGGGGATATTGCCACAGTAATTGTTCCTCTATTTTCATTATCTTTAGTGATTGCTCTAATAATAACAAAACCTATTGGAATGCCACTATAGTATTTAATTTTTTTATATACTATTTTTTCTAAATATATGTCGGTAAATTCTTTTTTCCAAGGATCTTTTAGTGATTTGGTTATAGTTATAATATCAGATCTTTCTTTTTTAGATAACGATATATACCGTATGTGTGATGATTCTAATATCATATCTTTAGGAAGATATTTTTTTAATCTATTATGGTATCCAATTATAGAGCTATCAATACCATATTTTTTCATATTTTTAATAACAGCTTTCGCCAATTGTTCTTCGTATTTATCTTCAACATGATTAAATAACTTAATCGCAGAAATTGTATGCCGTTTGTCTGGCATAGGATATTTTCTTTCTTGAGGTATACCAAATACCTCATCAGGTAATTGTGCACGATTCATATTTGCATTCCTCCTTATAAATATTAATAGTATGTCTAAAAATAAATCAGGTGTGAAATTAATCACACCTGATCAAAATGATTACCCTATAGATATAATAGATAAGAAATCGCTTCTATTAATATCAGATATAACTAAATCCCCTTTCATCTGTCTATTAGTTTCTACTATATTAATTATATCATTATTATATGGGCAGTGTAAAGGGATATTTTTACAGCTTCCATAAACGTCAATATATATAACACCGAATTTGAATATGATATCTTTCCAATAATCTCTTAATATTTTAGAAATTATTATAGATTCTTGCCCATTCAGTACCCATCTTACCATTTTAGTTTTTGTAAATATATTAATATATTCATTAGAAACTAAACTAAGTCTACAGCACTTTGTAGCGTCTTCCGGTTTTTCGTTATTATATACTACAATATAAGGTATATCATATAGATTTAAATATGTGCATATGCAAATATGATGTTTCCAATCTATTAATATCTCTTGATATGATTCTTTCCCTTCATCTAAAGTGATCCCTAACTGTTTACAATATTTTTTATATTTTTTATTATATATTTTTCTCATATCATACTCCTTACAATTTCGTATAATCTGGTATTGGCATATGATACGGAATAACATATTGCGGACAGCTATCTAAAGGATAATCTTTATACTTTTCAATATCATCTACCGAAACATGAGCTACAATATTAGCTGTATACACTATAGCCTCAAACCAAGTGTTAAACCGAGAATACGATAACTTAGTAGGTTTTGATGTTAATACTGCCATCAAATCTCGTTTTTGTTTATTGGATAGCTTGATATTATGAAGACCCTTTCTATTGGTATGATCTCTTGGATAATTTGGTTCTGTTACTAATATCCTGGCGATACCATTAGTATTATCATAAAATTTAAAATAAGATGCGCCTATACCTGTAGATCCAGATGTAGTATTTACATCTATTTTAAATGAATTTTTTGGAGTGTCATCATATCTAACTATAGTTTCTTCCGTTATAATTCCATTTTCTTTAATTATTTGGTCAAATAAACTCATAATATATTCCTCCTCACTTTTCTATATTATCAATGCAAGTATTAAAATAACAGCTTCATGTAATCTATGATCAATACCGATATGCATAAACCCAAAATTAGCTGTATCATTTATTTGATCATCTGTCATATCTTTCTTTCTCATTATCCACTTAACTGGAATTCTAGTATCTATTATAAGATGAGTTATAAATAACGTTATTATAGTAATAATGTATTGCATATTATTCAATCCTAGAATTATAAACACTATTAGAGAAGTTATACTTGCATATATAAGTGAATGGCTAGATAATGCTATTAATGATATCTTTTTATTATCGTTCTTACCCCCATTTACTTTTATTTGTAGCTTGCCAATCTGTTTGAAATACCCAATCTACAAATAATGAAACAAAATAAGTTACTACCAGATATTCTATATTTATCATAGATATCTAACCTCCTTATTCTACTATACTTCCAGTATAATCGACTTCAACCTCTTCGATAGATTCATTTGAATCATTAAGTTTCCTATGAAATTCTTTAAGCTGTTCAAACGCATTGTTGAACTTGTTTCTAAAATCATCTCTAGCTTGTTCTTCAGACTCACCATAACCAACAATAGCCGCTAAATCGTGTATTCCGAATGTTCCAGTTTCATTGCAATAATCATCACATTTATCGAATATTGATATTTCGTGACTCTGATATTTTTGTTTACCGTCATTATAATGAGCTAATCTAATTTCTGACATAATATCTCTCCTTATAAAACCTTTTCACTACATACATATTTTTCTTTTAATCCTTCAATAAGTATGTCGGTGCCTCTTACTCTAGAATCTAAAACTTTCATTATTTCATTAATATCAGGATCATTGATATTTGCCACTTTAATAAGTTTTTCTATAACCTGTTGCACAAGCAAATTATCAATCATCAATTCATTTAAAACTTTCACTGTCTCTTCCTTAAATATATCCCTTTTATACATTTTCATTATACTTATTCTCCTTTTTTAATTTCTTTTCTTTATAATCTAGAATTTTATTCCAGACTAAAAATCCTAAGTACGTTAAAAAGTATATAGCAGTGAATGATACTGCTATAATTTCAAATAAACTCATATTACTATCCTCCCTTCATAGTTATAATATACAATTATATTATTTAAAAGTGAAATTACGATTTTATAATCATATACTAGAAAAAGACAAATAAATAGGGTAGGCTTTTAAGCCTACCCTATTCTTTTTGTAAATATCGCCTACTATAATTGTATATTATCAAAGTGAATAAAGTATATTCTATATACTGACGTTCAATATACAGCTATGGTTAAGCCAATACACATAGCTAACGCTATTGAAGATATATCAGCATATGATATCTCTTCCGCTCAATTTGAAAGAGAGGTGAATAAAATGAGAGATAATAAATTATCTAGACGATATTTATTGGAACTTGTTCCATTTCCAATAGCTGGTTCTTACCCATATAAGGATATCGAAAATAATTTCGATGGTACTTATTCAGGAACCTTAGATATGGATAATATGAACATGGTACAACGAATCAATCTCATCACAGAAGAAATTCCAAGCACCATTATTGTATAGTTATCCATATATAAGAATATAATAAATAGTATGTACCTATGCGTAAAATAGGAGAAAGAGGAATTATCATGTTAAAAGAACTATTTGAAGAAAAGTCAGAAAAACTTGATGAACTTATCACACTTAAATTTGCAGCTAAAAATTCAGATGCAAATATAGAGAAGTCTAATAAGAAATATATCTCTGATTATATTGATAATATAGTTAAGGAATATGAGGGGATTATTGGTTTAAAACCTAACTTACCATTTGATTTTGAGAGGTTTTCAATGTCCATTCTTATAATCGGAACTAAAAATGAGTTTGAAGAATTTAAACAAAAAGAATTACCATTGTTTAAAGATTCACAAGATTACCAATTTTTCAAATATACTACAGATCGTATTGATATATATGCAAACAATTTTGAAGATTGCATAGATGCAAATATTTCGTATGCTTGCACGTGTATTGCTAGAATAATTACAGATATTTATTATGCAGTATTAGAGAGTAATAAATGCACATTGATATTATCAATGGAACCATATTAAAAATGGGTAGAACCAAATCTACCCATTTTATTTTTTATTATAATACATATTCTTTCATATATTCTAAATCAAATTCGTCCATATCTTGAGATGATTCTATATAAGAATCGCACTTAGATATTTTATCTCTTATAATATGATTTATATCTCTAAGTTTATCTCCTATCTCAGTCATATCCTCTAAAGTAATATCATTTTTTTTAAAAGTTTCACAGTCGTGTTGATATACCCATGAACATTTTCCAGAATATAGGTATTTATAATATTCTACCCATCTCTCAGAATGTTCTTGCAATATTGCTCTTAAATATGTAGATATCTCAAGTAGCTCGTATATATCTTCAATATCAGATGCATATTGTTCTAGATCAGATAAATCTTTTAATCTATACATATCTGGATCTGTCATCATAATACAAAACATTCTAGGTATCAAATCATCCACTTTCGGATTAAGATATAATGTATCTTCTACTAGAACAGATTCCTGTTTAATCCATTCATACTTTCCATTACCATTTACTTTAATAGATCCAATGTATTCCTTTTTATAAGTATCAGGATCCATATCATATACATGAAGCTCGTTATCTAAATTTAATCCACTTTGAGAACTTATTGCATCATGAATAGATTTATAAGTTAATTCTTCGTCCCAATCACAATATCTTGGGTCTTTGAAATCATTTAATAGATGAATATAGCCTTCATTAATTCTAATAATAGGTTTGATCTTGGACATTCTCTTATCAAATGGGCCTTCCATATCCATAAGGCTATCTTTTAAATCCATCATTATATCAATTAACTGAGGCATATTATTATCAGTCAATCTGATGTAATTATACATTTTAGAATCAGCAATAGCTTTTTCTTTAGCTTTCTGTTTTGCTCTATATTCTGGCATTTCTCTTTTATTAGGATTATTTCCTCCGTCTTTTATATCCAATACAAGGTTATATGGGATATAATAAAAATCTGTAATCCAGAAATGTTTCTTTCCTTCAAAATAATATTCTATTGTAGGGCCTGGAGCTTCTATGTCTGAAGATTTTACGTGTAAAAATTTATCCATGAATTCTAAAAAATTCTTCTCGTAAGATCCAACATAATCTATTTTACCACCATCGGTAAATTTATATGTTCCGGAAATAGATCTTCCTTTAAGCATTTTATTTTGAAATTCTGGATCGTTGAGCATTTCAGATTTAGTAACTCCTCTTCTAGCTTTTAAACGATCTTCTGTCATTTTCACGTATGCTTTTTTACATGCTGGATTATTACATAATCTTTCATATCTGCATTTATCTTCATTCCAGTCTGTTTTATTTCTGCAAATAATACAGTGGCCTGTATTTTTTTTATTTACAGTATTAAATGCAATTCTAGTTGCAGTATATCCTTCTGGAATCATCTCTTTATGTTTCTTTTCAATATGAGCAGCCATTTTATTTCTCTCTACTCTATCTTCACAATACGGACATTTATATTTTTTTGTATAAGATTTTTTATCTTTAACAGTTACAGCTTGTTCCATATTAATACCTCCATTTCAAATTATTGAAATGTGAAGATTATCAAACATTTAAAACAACGACAATGACATTTAATGAAATAGGAGCTTGCGCCCCACCTTCAATATATCGCGTATGGACCTCTCTATATCTGATACTAGACGTATCATAATCAGTCCCAAAATCTAT
>UMDC01037331.1_pt1 | contig 14278 bp, 9 predicted proteins | sample 1964391 | NCBI WGS metagenome assembly UMDC01 (sample SAMEA4835984, study PRJEB28245) | human gut metagenome | biome: gut microbiome; material: fecal sample | place: Denmark | collected 2008 | reverse complement strand
TATCCACAAATTGTGTTAACATGATATTATAAATGGTATTCGACTATTAACGGGAACAAATATAATTAAGACTATTTAATTATGCAAGCATTCATGGATATTTTTTCTTACAGAAAATAACATCTTCTTCAAAAAAAGAGTATAATTCTGTTTATCAAATTACTCCGTCATATACTTAAATGAGAAATCTCCATAAGACCATGTTGATTTTCCTTCCGGAACACGAACTTCTCCTTTCTTTTTTCCTTCAGAATCAACTTTTACTTCGATTGGAATTCGTAAATATTCTCCTTTCTCATAATCGTATGTTTCACCGTCATCATCATATAGTTCATATGTTGATGGTTTCGTCCCATAATATCGGATTTCAACCGGATGTTTTTCCGTATCCACTTTTGTCAATTTAGGCCATAAAGGAATAATGCCTCCATCTTTTACATATACCGGTATTTTATCCAAACCTGGTTTAACGGTAATGACTTCTCCTTCTCCCACCAATTTTCCTGTATAGAAATCATACCACTTGCCCTGAGGCAAAACAACCTGACGTTCTTCTTCCCCGGCAAATAATGGTGCAACCAATAAACTAGGACCAACCATAAACTGATCTTTTACTTCCCGACGAACAGCCATAGCGTAAGGATTCTTGGTAGCATCCAATTTTCCTTGTTCTTCGGTTGTTTTAGCCTGATAGCCGGGTTCTAAATTCATGGCTCGCATAGGAGGCGTTCCATAAAATGCATAATCAGCAAATGCCGTATAAAGATAAGGTATCAGCTGAGTACGCAATGAAGCTATCTCTTGTACTGCTTTCTCGACCTCTGGAAAACTCCAAGGTTTTGTTCCATCAGCCCAGGCGTTTAACATCGCCAACGGCGAGAAGCAAACTGTTTGCATTCGCCGTAACCATTCTTCCGAATTTCCTGACGAACGAACTTCTGGAGTCCAAAGGATACCTATAAAGGAACTATTTATTAGGGCTGTAATAAAATCACGATGATTATAATAATCGTTATATATGACATAAGGATAAGATGACGTTCCTGCGTTAGCAGCTCGTACCAAACCATAAGTTCGCTTATTTTCAGAACGATACATTTGAGTGGTTACATCTTGCATCAGAGAACCATATATTTGACGTAATTGCTCTGCACTATTCCCTGAAGGAAATTTCGCCACATCCGGCCATAACCAAGAATCAAATCCGTCGTTTTCATCCATCTTGTAGCCACTTACACCTTTATCCAATTGATGCTTTTTGAAATGATCAGTCATGATCTTTTTGGTTTCCAATAAAGAGTAGTCCGGAACAATACCACACCAGACAGTATGAGAACCTGTATATGGTTCAATCTTTTTATATAGCTCTCCATCTGGTGATACATACGGATTAATCCATACATTGGTTTTGATATGTTTATCATTCAATCCTTTGACAAAACCTTCTGGATCAGGAAAGCGAGTAGCATCCCATTCATACGTACATGGATAAGAACGACTCATCCAACCCGGTTCCAGGCCTATCACACTCAACGGGAATCCTCTCTTTTCGAACTCTGCCACTTCTTCATTCACATCTTTATCTGAAAACAATGTAGGTACACGATGCCAAAAGCCCAACCCCCACTTCGGAGGCAATGCTCCTCCTCCATTATACAGATTGAAACGACGTACGACATCCAACATCGTTGGTCCACCGAACAAAACGATTTCTACCCCTTCGGCTGGAACTAGGAATTCCAGATTATCTGAATATGGTTGGGCAGCCCATTGCTTATCCGTATTCCTGTCTCTTACTACCGGAGGATTCTTACTGTCCTTACGCACACTCGTACCACACCAGACATCTATATAGCGGGCACTATTTATCAAAGCCCCATAACCTCGAGAAGAAACAAAGAATGGAACAGGCGCATGAGTACGACCGTCATCAGTACCACCGTAATGATCTACATGCAGACGCATAATACGTCCTCGCTGTTCAACCGTTTTAAAGTTCAAGCCTAAGCCAAATATCTTTTCGTCTTTTTCCAGCGGAAAGCGGATATACGTTTTTCCATCGACTACTTCTGTTGTAATATCCTGTTCCGAAATAGGAAGATCCGCTTCACCCATCTTTTGAATGGCCTCCATCTTTGGGGTGATGTGTAATTCACTCAACAAATTCACCTTTTCAGGAGTTCCAACCGACATGGTCCACACGCCGGAAGTTTCTTTTTGCCAGCCAACTTCTTCTTTATCTGTTGAAACTTTTCCACCGCAAGCACATAGACATAATGTACTTATTAATATCCAATACTTTTTCATATTTGTAAATCTAATAATTCTTATTTTGATTCTTTTCAGTCTGCTATAAATAGACTTGATATCTGCCCTATCAATAGCAGACACTCAGCCTTTACTATGGCAGCCTGTCGGCCATTGTAAAGGCAGACAAACTATCTAAATACAAATAAAGTGCTTTTTCTTTAGAGAAAAAACACTTTATACTTTTAATTTTTATTCAGATCTTCATTAACTCACCTTTAATACGATGGGGCAAAGTATCGTACACGGCTCTTTTAATAAATGAGTGGCACTTGCCGTAAAATAAGTCTCGATCTCCAAGGTATAATTTCCGGCTAATACTCCGGTTGGGAAGATAGACATCAGCATAGATGTATCATTGATAGCCAAGAAACTAATTTCCTCTGCGCTTCCTACCTCATTGATAATCTTTACTTTGCAAATACCTATTCCATCACTATTCAGGCACTTGATTTCCTTTCCTAGGATTTTGAGGATATTTCCCGGAGTTACTTTTCCATCCGTCTTTCCGGTAACCACATCATATACTTCAGATATTTCAGTTCCCCCTTGAATCAAGCGACGACCAGAATATTCCAATTCTATCTTACTCACCCGTCCTGAAAACAGAGGACTAGGCGCGATATTCTGAGCCTTTATCAACTACCTTTTGAGAAATATCCTTCGGACTCAGACTAACAACTCGCCGAGGCACAGCAACATAATCTTCTAATACATCTTTCGTGATCGTGTCTTCACGTAAATCATAATATTGTAGGGCATAGCTTTTAAATTTAAAAAATTTATATTTAATCAAATCAGTATTTTTTGATCCTCCCAATAAACTTTTTCTCAGAAATCAATTCATATCCACTAATTTTTTAAATTCATTATTTCACTAAACTTAATTGTTTTATCCGGCATAAATGAATCTGATTTCATATATTCTACGATACTATACAATAACTGTTTTGACTCCGGATAGGCAGCTTGGTCCCGGAGCAGGTCCATGCTGCAAACCACCAGTTTTCCATTCAGACATTTCGCTTCAAACAAATTGCACAAACGGCGGTTATTGGCGAAATTATCTACACACTCTACCAATGGTGTAATCTGCCGATACAGGCTGTCCGCATACAACGTCGTTGAATGGACCGTAAGCGGCCACCATTGCCAATTAGTATGAGACTCGGTAGGGAAATGGGCGAATGCCGGATGCTTGGGATCCAACAACAGCCCCATCGTTCCTGCCTGCGCGGGGAAATGAACCGGACTCCAAAATACTGGGACAAATTTACCCTCCAAACCATGCAATTGTTGATAAGGCGGATTAAGCAATACATTTTTCCCAGCCTGCAAAGCCTTCTCTGCTTCCTTGAAATCGGCAGTTAACACGACATCTTCCGGTTCAACAACTTGTTGAGATGGATAAATCCAAATATCCCATTCATTCTTATAATCCGTATCTTTAATTTCTACCCTTAAAATAGCTTTCGTCGCTTTTTGAATGCCAGACATATCAAAACGGAAAGACAACGGCAACAAATTCATCCCTTTTTCAAACCGTTCTACTCTTACTTCTTGAAGACGAATCGAATTACTGCCAGGTATATCCAACCAGCATACCACATGTTTCCCATCCAAAGATTCATTCCCATAATTCGCGACTTGCACCGTCCCTTCCAAAACCTCATCATTCCGGTAAACAGCTTTCGGGAAATTCGCCAAAGGAACAACCGGAGCGCAAAACTGCCGGAAAGCAGCAGCGTCAATAACCCCTTTACTCTCCCAAAAAGCATTCAAAAGTCCGACCAAGGCTGTACCTTGCCCCGGGAAGTCATGCAAATCCAGCAATTGGAAACCACTAATGCCATTCGTTTTCAACGCCCGTTCCACTTCTTCCTTATAAAGCAACGCAGCCAACTTTCCTGAAGCCTTCAAATAATCATCGGCCTTATCGGCCAATCCTTTCTTCTCCAAATCGGCCTTGACCGCCTTAAAGTTGACCGGATCCAATACGCCCGTATATTTCTCAATCTCTTCCAGATCAGGATAAACGGCATATTGTCCAATCTCATGCGTAATGGTTGGAACAGGCATATCCACCAGCGAGCTATCATAATTCTGGTTGAAACTAGGCGGATTCGCATTAAAGACACCTTGCCCTCTGACCCAGCCTTTCCGGGTTCGTTGGGTAATAAAATAGTCACTATTGGGTTCCGGCCATTCACCGAAAGGAGAGAAAGAAAAAGAAGTCAACGTGTACAAATGCCGAGGATCTTTTTTCTTCAGATCGGACATAAACTGCTGCAAAAGCGAATAATCACCTTCCAATTCATTTCCCATACTGAAAAAGCAGAAAGACGGATGATTCCCGTATTCCTTTAAAATACGATCCGCCTCCTCTTGCAAATAATCCACATTTTCTTTACTAAAACTATCCCATAAGGGTAATTCCACTTGCAAATAGAACCCCATCGAATCCGCTACTTGAAATGCCGCCTCAGGAGGACACCACGAATGAAATCGTAAATGGTTCAACCCCCATTCTCGAGCTGTTCCATAAATTTTTTTCCAGCCTTCCTTATCCATAGCCGGATAACCTGTCAATGGAAAAATACAACACTCAAGCGTACCCCGTAAGAAAAGAGGTTTATCATTCAATATCAATTTTTCTTCTACTGCCTTCAAATCACGATAAGCATACACGACTGATTTCTCATCCCGACTATCCTGTGCCTGAACAGATAAATCCAGCTTATACAAATTAGGGGTAAATTCATTCCACAAGCGAACCGAATCCTTTTCTGAGTGAGAAAAAGTAATTCGATTCATGCCTGTTTTCAAAGAAATCTGTTGTTCTACCTGATCTGTTTTTAAAACAGCAATTGTTTCTTCCCCTGCATTATCAATCTGGCAAACCACTTTTACCTGCTTATGTTGAACATCCGGGAAAACTTGCACTTCATCAATAGAAATCTGATCTTTAGTAACCAATTTGATATCTCCGATGATCCCATTCCATTTTATCTGTGTTTCATTCGTATAGGCATGCGCCATTCCATTCGAAATAGGATGTTGTTCCCGATTATCTACGCGAATGGAGATCAAGTGTTTACCAGGATTCAAAAACTGAGTCAAATCAAATACATGAGGGGTAACCAAACTTTCCTGGTCATATGGAATTTTATGTCCATCTACCCATACAGATGTTTTCCATAAAACTCGCTCCAATTTCAGTTCAATCCGCTTATCGCTCCATGACTTTGGTATTTCCACCTCCTTTTGATACCATGCCGGTCCTAGATAACTATTCTTACGAGTCAAATGCAATACTTGAGGTTTCTGGAGTAATGGCTCTGATAGGTTTGGATTTCCATATCCTGCATCATCTGTAGTACCCGGTAATTGTATGGTTTGCGTAAACATTTCAGTCGCCCAATTCTCGGAGATCCCAATATCAGTACTATCTAAAGCAAAATACCAGCTTCCAGCTAGCGACAATTCTGTTGGCCTTTCATGGCAAGCAGTCAAATTTAAACCACATACAAGTAATAAAATAGAAGTTGAAAGTCGTTTCATATCTTTATTCAATTTATGTCTACAAAAAAAGAGAAGTTTCGTAGAAAAAACAATAGACAAAAAAATATCACCATGGACTATTTTTCGTTTTCATCAAACTCAAATAAAGAGGCACGAAGAAACGACCTCCCGAATCTTCGTGCCTTTATCCATTAAGTTTGTAAAGAAATCATCCTGTTATTGGATGGCTGGCAAATTCGCTTCCATTGGCCAATACGGATTTTGGTAGATCGGAGAGTCTTCTACATTTCCAGACGGAGAAGTAATCGTGAAATGTTGAATATTATAAGGTGTCAAATAATGAGCCATTTTCCAGAAGTAGCCATCTTTTGCAATATTGGTATTCACCTTTTCATACGGACGTAAATAAAGACTCCGAGTCGGTTCCGAAACATTCGAAGTAGAATTATCCATTCCATAAACCAATTGAGAAGTTCCATCTTCATTCTTATACCAGTTTTGCATTTCTCCCCAAAGCTTGAATCCCTCAATATGATACGGAGACTCTATCATCTGGTCCATCGCTCTCCAACGACGCAAATCCATGTAACGCAGTGCTTCAGCCATTAACTCACAACGGCGTTCACGACGAATATTATATAAAGTCGGATCGATTAATTGACCTGCCGAATAAGCTCCCCAATCTCCCAATGCCTCTTTAGACATATCTGTTACAGAAATCGTCTTGTTATAATCCGGATCAACATGTGCACGTTCTCGGATTTGTCGCCAATAACTCTGAGCTGTTCCGTCTAAAGATCCATTCTTTTCATAACAAGCTTCCATATAGTTCAATAGGGCTTCTGTAGCACGGAATGATAATGCGCCTGTATATCCTAACACATTCGCACATTGATTTTGATAAAATGTACTTCCTTTGCGTATTGCATATCCTGTAGAATAACCTTTTTCCGGATTACTATCCAAAATAACCGGATAGGGTTCTGTCAGTACAGCATGTGTTCCTGCCGGATCTTCATACAAGATATTTTTCTGACCAGGTTCTTTCAAGAAGATTGTCAAACGAGAATCTCGGTCTTTACGGACATCCGATATTGTTTCATCTCCATGATATCCGCTTCCAGCCGCATAAATCGGAAGCCCATTAGCCATAACGAAACATTCAACCATGCCTTTCGTCAGCCCTATACCATAATTACCATGCTGCCCTGCAACCGGCACATTATGAACAACACCTAACGCTTTGCTATAAGGATGCCATAATAATACTTCACTATAACCAGACATATCTTCCGCAGAAAACATATCCATATATGGATTAGGAGCTTCCTCCGGAGACTGTTGGACAAGGCCCGTATTCTCAACTAATGTAATATTATCAGCTACTTCTTTTGCTGCTTCCATCGACAAACCTAAGAAATAATCAATTTCTGAATCTATACCACCTGTCGGATATTGGTAATTAGCATTGTATTCTTTGGTCTTACCCGGCCAATCCGGACCATTTGGTACAAACGGGGTATTATTGAAATACTTGAGCCACGTTCCTTCAAACAAAGCCACACGAGATTTCAACAATAAAGCACATTCTTTGTTTATACGAGTCTTATCTCCTGAAACATTTCCCATCAACATCGCTGCTGAATCCAAATCCGAAATAATAAAACGTGCTACTTCATTTCGAGGAGCACGCTTGCTTGCTTCTACAAGCGGTTCCATCTGATCGGGCAACGTATTACGGACAATCGGAAAGTCTCCAAACATTTGGTAACGTTTAAAATATTCATAGGCCCGTAAAAAGTAGATTTCACCTATATATTGCCGGATCTTGGTATCATCACCAGAAATTTCTCCCGCCTGATAACGGGGAAGAACATTTTCTAAGAAGTAATTACAACTATAAATAAACTTAAAACGATAAGAATCATCTTCCATCTTCTGAGACTGAACGGTCCGCCATTGTCCCGGAATAAAACGATCATGGTAAGAAAAACTTGCTTGGTTATCTGTATGTTGATCTTCCCCAAACAGTCCAAAACCATATTCATGTTTCGGTAAAACATCTTCATACAAACCATTGGCATACGAAGCTAATTGTGATTCTTCTGTCAGATATAAGTCCGGGGAAATTGACGACTGAGGCTCCTTATCCAAGAAATCATTACAAGAGGCAAGAAATCCTACAGCCGTGAATACTAATACATATTTTGTTATATTTCGTTTCATAATTCTGCTTTTTTACAATGTTACACTTAAACCGAAAGAGATTGTTTTAGATAATGGATAAGCATTACCGTTATTATCATCATCTCCACCACCAACAGTTTCCGGATCAAACATATTTGCCATACCAGTGGCCGTCCACAAATTTTCACCAGAAATAAAGAATCGCAATTTCTGGATATAAAGTTTATTGGTTAATGATTGAGGTAATGTATAACCTAACTGTACATTCTTCAAACGAATATAGGCCGCACTCTGCAAATAACGGGTTTGCGTTTGGTTATTCTTAGCTGTATCAAAAATAGGACGAGGATAGTAAGCATCCAAATTCATTCCTAACGCATGTTCCGGGTCATTGCGGAAATAATCTTCATGTTCTACAAAACCCGTTGAATGCCAAATACCACTATTTCCAATTCCCCAAAAATAAGCACTGCCCTGCCAATAATCCCGCTTCATGACTCCTTGGAAAAAGGCCCGGAAATCAAATCCTTTGTAATCAGCATTCAAATCAATACCAAACAGATAACGGGGTGTATTATTCCCTAGTTTCTTCATATCGCCCATGTTATTGTATTGATTCGCTCCATTATCAATCTTTCCATCGCCATTCAGGTCTTTATACATAATATCGCCAGCATCCCAATTCGTTCCTAACGCATCCTGTCCTCCATCCGGAAGTGTAGCCAGATGCGCATCCATTTCTTCTTTGGTTTTTGCAATACCAATGGTTTCATAGCCATAAATATCGCCCATCATTTCACCAGCTTTATACTTATCTAATGTATTGGTTGGATTCGGGTAACGAGTTATTTTTGTTTGTGCATCCGATAAGACAAACTTAATTCCATAACCCAATCCATTCTTCAACTTATCTTGCCAACCGATAACCAAATCAAAGCCGGACGTTTTTAAGTCGGTATTATTGGTTTTAGGAACATCCAAACCGATGATATACGGTAATTCAGGTGCCGGACCTATCATATCTTCGGTCATACGCTGGAAATAATCAAATGATCCCGTTAAACGGTTATTAAAAGCACCAAAATCAAGACCAAGGTTCCAGTTACGTACACGCTCCCAACCTAAGGTAGAACTAATTAAAGCCGGAACTGTCGCTGTATTTGTTTTAATACCATTCTGTAACCAATTTCCATTATTCGCTTTTACTTCAATAATACGATACGTCGGATACCAGGAACTTGTATTCTGGTTCCCTAATTCTCCATATGAACCTCTTAACTTGAATGTGCCTACATAGTCGGCCAACGGTTCCCAAAACTCTTCATGCGCCATATTCCAGCCTAATGAGAATGACGGAAACCAATTCCAACGCTGATTCTTTTGGAAACGAGATGTTCCATCATAACGAAGATTCACTTCAGCCAAATATTTCCCTTTATAATCATAGTTGATACGCCCAAAGAATCCAGCTGTAGCCCAAGAGGAACGAGCACCGTTTGTCTGTGGTGTCACTGTATTACCATTATAATCCATACCATTCGATATATCTATTTCTGGTAAACTCGGAATAATAATACCATCGCGTTGCAATCCGAACTCAGTATGGCGTAGTTGTTCCGCCTGAAAACCTACCATGCCTTTCAAGTTATGTCCAGACTCGAAGTTGTATGTATATTCCGTATAAGCATTGATATTCATGTAGTTTTCTTTCAAATAATCTTCATGAACATTTGAGCTTTGATCATATATAACAGGGTTTCCATTCACATCATGATTGTACAAATACTGATCATCCCAATGGCGATTGGCAGATTTGATACGATAATTGACATCAACATGAGTAATCCAGTTTTTTACAGGTTCTAAAATTAAAGAAGCCTGCTGATACAAGTTATCCGTTTGCGTTTTATCACGGCCTCCATCCCGTAATCCCATGGCTGGAGAAGGTGATGAAAACATATATCCATTGATATCATACACCGGTAAAGTCGGCCATCCTTGACGAGCCAAACTTTGGAACAAACTACTTGTCAAAGAAGATGGACGACCAAAATCTTCGCGCGTAAAACGATTGCTGTAATTAAATTTGGCCCAATCAGTGATCTTAATTCCTATTTTAGCCGTTGTCGTATAACGGTTGTACGTATCCTGATTAAATTCCATCAAACCGTTTTGATCCAAGTAGTTCATAGAGGCATAATAAGTTACCCGATCAGAACCACCACTCACACTTAAATTATGTTCTTGCGAAAATGCCCAATCCCGATAAATCGTATCATACCAATCCGTATTTGCACAACCATACGCATACCCATCACCCCACATCGTAGGATTATTAGGATCCGGAATCAGTGGATTATTAATTACTCCGTTCTGATAATCTTTGATACGTTGTAAATGCTCGGCATCGAAATAAGGCGAATTACCTCCATTAATCATACCATCGTTATAATAAGTGGCAAAAGTGTAAGAATCCATTTGTTTCGGTGTCTTAACTGGATCGCTCCATCGGAAATTATTGTTATAATTCACCGTCACCTTTCCACTCTGTCCTCCCTTGGTTGTGATTAAAATAACACCGAAAGGAGCACGTGATCCATAAATTGAAGAAGCCGCAGCATCCTTCAAAACGGATATATTCTCAATATCCTGCGGATTGATGGAATTGATATCTCCTTCCATACCATCAATTAAAACAAGTGGACCACCGGATGAACCTTCACCAATCGTACCTGTACCACGGATATTAATATCCATTTGCTTATCCAAAGCTCCACCCGTCGTAGATATCTGTAATCCAGGAACGGCACCTTGCAAGGCTTGTACCGCATTTTGGACAGGACGAGATTCTAACACTTCCGATTCAACGAGACCTACCGAACCCGTCAAATTTACTTTCTTCTGCGTACCAAATCCCACAACAACCAATTCATCCAATGCTTCCGCATCTTCTTTCATAGCTATGGATAGTGAAGTTTGGTTTCCTACTTTAATTTCCTGATTAGCAAATCCTATATATGAAACTTGTAAAACAGCACCATCTTCTACATCCAATGAAAATTTACCGTCCATATCGGTAATGGTTCCGTTGGTAGTACCTTTTACCATCACGTTGGCGCCGATAACAGGCATACCGGTGGCATCCACAACAGTTCCTGTAATTTTTTTAGACTGCTGGTTTACCCCCCCCTAGTTTAGTAAAAACCTGATTATCATTAATATAACTATTATCTTTTAAAAAGATTCGGTTATTTACTATTCTATAAGAAATTCCTGTTCCATTGAATACCTGATCCAATACGTTTTCTATCCGTTCATTTTTCACATTCACTGCTACATCCGAAATTTCTTTATTCAGAATAGAAACATCATAGGAAAATTCATATCCTGTTTGTTGGCTAATACTTTGTATAATAGTACCAACTGTTGTTTTACTATGGACTAGTTCCAAATTAACAAATTGAGACAAAGCTCTAGGCGAAACTGCCATAGCCGGCATCCCGGCCGCTAATAATAAGACTAAACTTGTAAAAATAGGTTTCCTTTTCATGATAAAACCATTTGATTTAAGTAATTAAATTAGTGACTCAAATTTTACACCATACTTGAAAAGTGTTTAATGATAAACTCTTGTTTATCTTAATCATACATAAATTAAAAATTTCACTTACTCATAGGCTTTAAATTTAGATTAAACAATTATCATCTGTTCTTTAACATTATCACTTCAATCTCTTTATTTCCAATCTTATATTTAATTGGAGCAACATAACCAAAATGCTCACAAACCTCCTCAACTGTTTCTCCTTGACTAAAGACAAAACGATATTGGGTTTGATCTGATAAGACTAGAGAGTCACAGTGAACTGTCATCCCGTACACTTCCCCAATGTATTGACAGATCTCCCAAAGAGTTTTATCTTCCAATTTGAATTGTTCATATCGCCAAAGACCTTGTAAATTCAAATCAACCTTCTCTAACTCTACAATGTTCTGATCTACATTCCAAGTAACTTTATCTCCGGGAGACATATCAGCCAACATTTCTTCTGCTTCGTTTTGCATAATGACATGACCTGAGATCAATGTGGCTTCAACTTCACGAATCTTTGTATCATGTTTTAAATTAAAGGTCGTTCCCAAAACCTTGATATAAGAATCACCTGCCTTAACCATAAATGGAGATAAAGAATCTCTCTTTACAATAAAATAAGCTTCACCCTCTAAAATAGCACTACGTTCCGCTCTCGAAAAAGTTGTAGGTATTTGCAATCGGGTTTTCCACCTCTCAGCCAAACCTCTGTACTATCGCTTAGCAGAATTCTTTTACTAACCTGGGTTTTGTCAACAACGTATGTCAAATATTCTTCTGTCGGTCCATTCCACAAAAGATAGGCTAATGTACCTGAAATCAGAAGTAGAAACGATGCTGCATATTGCCAAGTACGACGGAATAAAGGAATCGTTTTCTTGGCTTTCATCTTCTCTTCAATTGCCAATAACGCCTTTTCCACTTGATCGGGAGAACTGAAACGATCAAAATTTTCTTTGATCCGTAACATTTGCACAGCCTTCCAGATACGTTTGTTTTGGCCTGAACTCTTTGCCCAAACCTGAATAACCGATAATTCTTCTGCCGAAATCTGACCGGTCAAATATTTAGCTAATATGCAATAATCAAAATCCATTTTATCTTTCTTCTATAAGCTAAACGTATAACAAGCAAAAACTACGGAGCTAAAATCAAACTTTTTTTGAAAAAATTTTCTGTATTTCGAATTTTCATTGAAAGACAAACTGATAATGACATGTGGAGAAAAGAATTTCTAAATGAAAATTTTCATAAAAAGGTTTGCACGAAACTCTAAATCAAAAATAACGAGAATCAAAAACAATCCCTATTAGAATTGCTGCTGATTCTCGTTACTTTTGTTTAAGGATATCGTATGCTGATATTATCAACCTTAGTATTCTGTTGATTGTCCTAATTTAACTTGCTTACAATATTTCTTATTCCATCAATAATATCCATTTGTCTGTTCATTGGCAACCTGTCCCGTTTCATAGATTGGTTGGCGTGGACACATTTTAACTTCTGCATCAAACAGTAGTTCAATCACACGGACCGGTTCATTATCCTTTACTTCTGGTAACACAAAATGAACATATTCATCATCCTTTACATAAAATTCTATGGGCTTGTGTGTCTCATAATCTGTTACAGACTCAAACGTTTGCAAGAGACGAGGCAAGCAGACTTCCGTCAGAGATTTATCAGTGACCATAATCCAGGCTTTGTTTCCTTTATGGGTACTAACTCCTCCAGGGAAAGGATAAAACGGACCTCCTCTCGTTCCATAGATCATTTCAGCATGAGAGTTTAACCACATACCCAGTGTATCCATCAATGCGATTTGCGGTTTATCGAAACTTCCATCCGGACGCGGACCCAGATTAATCATATAGTTTCCGTTGTTTCCGACAACATGTACCATATCTTTGATCAACTCTTCTGCCGTCATCAATTGAGGATTGGGATTATACGACCACTGACGTTTATCAATTGTAACCCATGCTTGCCATGGATGATCAGCCCATTTAGTTACATTATTCCCGTGGTTCACCAAACGTTCCCGATCTTGAAAATCACCGGCAAAACGTTTCCCATCGATCTCTACATGATTCGTGGCACTTACAGAACGGCGCCCTATGTCTATACGGGTATTTAATAAGATGTCCGGTTTTACTTCATGAAATCTACGATAAAAATGCGAACCAACTTCATGCGTATAAGTATCATCCCACTCTCCATCAAATTGGATAAACGCCAGATCATATTTACGGATAATTTCTGTAACCTGATCTTCCATATACTTAAAATAACGTTCCAAGTTCGGACTATCCGCCTGTTTCTTGAAGAGAGTTCCCGGACCTCCATGATCATTGGGTGTCCAATCCGGATGATACCAATCTATATTGGAATAATAAGCCCCCAAAACCAGTCCGTTCCGATCGCAAGCTTTCTTCAGTTCACCCAGGATATCAATTTTACGGGCTGCATTTTCCATATCATAGTTCGAATAATCCGAAAACCAAATGGAAAAGCCGTCGTGATGCTTTGATGTAGGAGAGACATAACGTATTCCCCAACGCTTCATTAACTGACACCATTCTTCAGCATCAAACTTATTCGGGTTAAACCGTTTATAAAACTGATCATATTTCTTAGCCGGTATGGAAGTACCACGACTCCATCCAATTT
>UMDC01009437.1_pt1 | contig 14308 bp, 19 predicted proteins | sample 1964391 | NCBI WGS metagenome assembly UMDC01 (sample SAMEA4835984, study PRJEB28245) | human gut metagenome | biome: gut microbiome; material: fecal sample | place: Denmark | collected 2008 | reverse complement strand
TTATCGGGTGGAGGGTTCGTGTGTGTTCAAATCTGATGCTGACAAATGATGGCTTGACCGGAAGACTGGAAGTGATGAGTGACGCTGATATATACAGTTCAGCACTCAGATTATTTCAGGATTTTAACCCTGAACAGAATTTGAGACTTCTTGAGAACCTGGGAAGAACAAAGATTTCACAGGAACAGTTCTGTCAGATAATAGGCAGATTGAGATTGTATCAAGCCTTGCCTGCTTCACAACTCAGAGAACTGCCGAAGGTAATCTTAGGTGATTCCAATGTCAATGCGGCTACGAAAGGCTATATAGAGAATCCAAATTTCGGATTGTGTGGCAGAGAGAATATCACTTGTTGGGATTTGATGCAGCTTCTTAATGACGCCGCCAAACAATCCTACATAGACAAGTTCCTGGAGAGAAATCAGAATTGCACTGATTTTGCAGTTGGTATCAAAAAAGCTTTAAACGGTGAGGATACGGAGAACTACGGATGGTTTTTGAGTTAGACCTGAAAATAAATTAACTCACAAGGGAGAAAGAACTAAAATATGGCAAACCGGTTCTTTCTCCCTTTTTTGTTGAACCCTTTGACAGGTATATGATATGGAAGTGAATGATATTATGACATACATAGACAGATTGCTGCAAGGCTGTTCTGATAAAAGATGTGCTGAGATTCTAAAGGAAGTAACGGAGGAATGTCAGTCACGTATAGATGAATGTAGGAAAGGTGCTTATTCTAAATCATTGCAATAGGAATAATATATAAACAATAATGAATATTATGGAAAGATACGAATTGGAAAACAGCAGGGAATTCAAGGCTGCAAAAGAACTTGAACATGCCCTGAACGACTATGGGTGGAATGAGAAAAGGTTCGCCATTGCAGTTACCACATTCCACAGGACCCTGCAACAGACCTTATTCAGAAGTATGGTTGAAGTAATAAGAGTCATGGGAAGTGAAGGTTACGGATATGACCTGAGGAACAAGGCTTCCCATGAGATATGTAAGAAGATTGTGGAATCCGGAGTCTTGGAGGACGAGACGATACCATTTATCTAAGACGGTTGAGACATACCGAGATAATATTCCGAGGAGGGGTATTTCCGATCAAAAGGAAGTATCCCTCCTTTTTTTATTTACCGACAATTTAAAATTCAGAAGACTATGTTATACTATAATTTTTATGGTTATGAAGAATTCAAGGCCCGTTTCGGACTTGAGAAGAGAGACAATGGCACGGTGGCAAGAAAGAACAGGATACTGCTGGGCCATCTGAAAAATCCCGCACTGCTGAAGTATTGCAGGGAACATAACGACTATACTCTGCTGCATATATATGATATGGCTGCCCTACAGAAGAAGGTATTTGAAGCCGTCTTGAAATCAGGAGAGGATGATGAAAAGCTGCCTTATGAAGTGGAACTGATAGGCAGGACATACCATTCCGCCAAATATAGGACTGATGAAGCCAAAGGCCTGTGTGAGGATCTGGATAAAAGTTCGGTCCGCTATATAAATGTTGAACGTAACCGAGTCTTCAAGATGAGAGCCGGAAAGTTCATGAGGGAGCTTATGCTTGAAACAGGGATAGGGAAACTACTCTCGCCTTGTGTCGTAAACTGGATTGCAGGGGATGTTTTCACTCAGCAATGGTGTACTTATACTCATGGGAAATCACCTGATATGGAACTTCATGTCAACAATGATTTTGGGAGAATCTATGACAGTAACTATTGTAAAGGGAGTTTCGGTTCATGCATGGTGGATGAGAACAGGACTTCGTTCTATCATGATTCGGTAAAAGCCAAGGCTGCATACATAACAGACAAGACGGGTCTGATTGTAGCGAGAGCCATTCTTTTTACCGATGTTACAGACCAGGACGGCAAGAAATGGAGGCTGCTTGAAAGACAGTATTCTTCAGATGGTGATGATGTACTGAAACGGTTACTGATTGACAAGCTCATTCAAGAGGATTATATAGACGGTTATAAGATTGTGGGCGCGTCCTGTCATGAGGCGAACGCATTCGTGGACATTGACGGCAGTTCATTATCCGATAAAAAGTTTGAGATAGACTGTAATCTCGAATTGGAAGACACGCTTTCCTATCAGGATTCCTTCAAATGGTACAGTTACAGCTGGAACAAGGCCTATAACTACGAGAACTCCGGGACCTCATACAACCTTGATACAACAGACCTTAATCTTTACGGGGATGATGATGAAGATGATGGAGAGTGGGACGATTACCACCAATACTATTGTTCAGCAACAATTTGTTGCTATCGGAACGGAAGGGAGATCTGGGTGGATTCAGAGAACCTGGATGATTTTGTATGGATAGAATCGAAAGGGGAATATCATCATGAGAACGATTGTGTCTGCTGTGATGAGTGCGGGACGGGTATTCTGGAAGATGACGCCATGTGTTCGGAAGTGACGGAGAAATACTATTGCTGCAAGGAGTGTATGGAGAAAGCGGAGGATGAGTTCAAACGGAAGAACTGGAATTATTCAGAATATGATGATGAATGGTATGAGGATTACACCGATATAACCTATATCCATATCTGGAACGAAGAGGAATGCTTCTATGAGGATAAAAGCATCAATACGGATACATTATGCAGGCTGTTGAGAAATGAGGAAGCATGGGAGTTTGATGAGGATGTATTTGACAAGGTAAATCCGAGCACCAACCTTCCATACGGTTATAAACTTAAAAAAGAAATGAATCATGAATATACAATTATTGAAGAAGCTGTATAGTATCTACAGCCCGAGCGGAAAGGAGCAGAAGATGGTGAAGTTCCTCTGTTCCTATATAAAACAACTCCCCGGAAACATATCCGTATCAAAGGATAAATTCGGGAACCTGTATGTAGTCAAGGGTAAAGCTGAAACTTATCCCTGCCTGGTGAGCCATATCGACCAGGTTTCACACTGCAAGCATTCAAAGGATTTCAAGGCGGTGGAGACCAGAGACATCATATTCGGTTATTCGCCCAAGAACAGGAGGTTTGAGAACTTGGGAGCCGATGACAAGAACGGAGTGTTCATCTGCCTTGAATGCCTGAAGAAGTATGATTCTATTAAAGTGGCCTTTTTCAGAGAGGAGGAGACCGGATGCAGGGGAAGTTCTGAAGCGGTGATGTCTTTCTTTGATGACGTGAGGTTCGTTATCCAGCCTGACAGAAAGGGTAATTCGGATCTGATTACAAGTATCGGATATTCTGACTTGTGTTCCGAAAAGTTTATAGAAGCCCTTGAACCTGAAAAATGGGGTTACAGGGAGGAGAACGGCTTGATGACCGATGTTCTGGCATTGAAAGAAAACGGACTTGGGGTCTCCTGCATAAATGTCTCATGCGGTTACTACAATGCCCATTCTGACGAGGAGATAACAATGAAGAAAGACCTGCTGAAATGCCTGATGTTTATAGGGCATATCATAGAGGACTGTACCGGTGTCTATCCCCATGTTCAGGATGATTCATATTTCAGCCCCTATGAGTTTGAGGACGAGGTTTACGATATGCTGAACCATGACCCGACATTAACTCCTGAAGACCTTCATGACATGTATTCCACCAATTTTCCTCATTTCGGGCTGGAGGATTATCGAAGGATATGTGAGGATTACCGGATGTTCTGGTGTGATGATGAAGAAGATATATATGAAGAAAAAAGTACGGACCTAAAAACTTTGGAAGTATGGAAAGAGACATGAATTACGATTTGGAACTGGCCAGGTATATCTGGTCAATCCTGAAATCCGATCTCCCCGTCCTTATGTCCTGGGGAGTTGAGATTGAGACAGTGAAAGTGATAAAGTGCGGTATTGAATTCAAGGTCAACGGATTCAAGCACACCGGAAAAGTTCAGATAGTCTTGAATGAAGCTGCGGACCTGTTTGAAGTCTGTCTGATTGGTGAGGATGGAGAAATCAGGGATAAGAGGGAAGACATCTACTTTGACATGCTTGTTTCCGAGGTGGATGAACTTGTAGAGAAAACCGATGATTATGAAAAGAGGATTGCTGAAACATATAATATTATAAGGTATTAGCGGTTCTCTGAGAAATCGGGAAATGTGATAACTGGCTTTCTGTGAGGGAGTAGATTTTATAGGAACTCGAAATCTCATGGAAAGCTTTTTTTATAAATCAGCTTAAAGGTTATTGAACGCTCGTTTAGTAACCGAGAAGAGCGTTAAATAAGTGTTAATTATGAAACAGAAAAATTATGTTGCCTACCTACGGCAGTCCACGATGAAACAGGAAATCTCGGGACTTGGCGTAGAGGCACAGAGAGAAATAATACAGAATTACCTGAAGGATAAAAAAACGATTGCTGAATATATTGAAACGGAAAGCGGCCGTAAATCTGACAGACCTAAACTTGCTGAAGCTTTGGAATTATGCAGGAAAACAAATTCTGTCCTGATTGTTGCAAAACTGGATAGGCTGAGCAGAAATGTGGCCTTCACCAGCAAACTGTTGGAGAGTGATGTCGAGATAGTATTCTGTGATTTTCCGGAGGCTAACAAACTTGTACTTCATATCATCAGCAGTATAGCAGAATATGAAGCCGGATTGATCAGCCAAAGGACCAAACAATCCCTGAAAGCCAAGAAAGCAAGGGGATATAAACTGGGGAAATCTGAAAACCTATTGAATAAACTGGAGCAAGCAGTAGAGAACAGTAATAAGACCAATCATCAGAAAGCTCTTGACAATCCTAATAACAAGAGGGCTATAGCATTGTTGAAAAATCTGGTAAAAGAAGACAGGAGTTTGTCTGAAATGGCTAGAATCCTGAACAGTGAAGGTTTTGTTACAGCTATGGGTAAAGAGTTCAGAGCTTCGCAGGTGAGTATATTATTGAAAAGGTATAACTTAAAAGAGGATTGAAATTATGGAACCTAAGTATGTATTGATTCTAGACTTTTTTGTCGGCTGTTTGAATATCATAAGGCTGACGGACGAAGAACTGAGAGAATCGGAGAACTATGAGAATTTTGAAGATTTTCTCTTAACCATCGAGGAGAAATACGGATTCAGACTTAATAGTTGCCAATGGATGGTTACAGAAAATCTGGACATCCATTGCTATCAGAACGGAGAAGAGACAGAACTCAATCTGTTATAGTCAAACCAAAAAGAGAAACTGAGGTAATACTTGGTTTCTTTTTTTCTTTCTTCGGGTTGGTCGGAGACAAGAGTGTGAAACGTAAGTGGAATGTATGACATAACTGGAAGACAAAAGTGTCATAGTCAAGTAAGTGAAATCGCTCCGCATTCTTATAGTCCCTACCGGTTTTCCATTCCGCTACGGGCTATATGTTATCATTACGACAATAGTTTGTCAATCATTGACTGTAACTGCGGCATATCACAATATTGATTGCTTCCACCGGTATAATCCTTTGCGTGCCGGGCAGTCCGTATCATGAACGAACCGAGTTCTATCCTTATCCCATCATCCATCCGCATATCTGCGGAATGATTCAGGTATACGAACTTACCGTTACGTTCAATGAAGCAACTTGTATAGTAATGCCCCTTATTCTCGGATACGACCACTGCACCCACGGCTTCTGCATATCTGGATATTTCACGCAACAATGCTGTTTGAAAATTGCTGTATTCCTCTGAAACATAAGCTTCTGCGTCTGCAAGGACAGAAGATTGCCATTTGGTATAAAAAGTCTGTGCCATATTCCGTTGCTTCTAATTCTGTAAATATAATGTGAGTCGGTAATAAAGATTAAATTTATTCATTTGAAAATCAGCAATATAATAATAAAAGCAATATATTTGTAGTATTCAACTGACATTCTAAGCGATTATCATTATGTTTTCAGAGGTTAAAGTTACGAAGATTTATTGTATGGCGGTTGGTTTTTCCAAAGAATTTGCAAAAATTCAGGAAAAGACATATAACTAAAAGTAAGAATATTAAACACTATACACCACTCCTTGAATAATTTCATTGCCAACCCGCCCTCTGTCATAGCAGCGTACTTCTTCCAATCAAAACGGCCTGCGACTATATTGCAACAGAGTAATTTTAGAGCCACCATACCTTTCCAACTCTGAAAATCTTTCCTGTAACTTGTTCTTTTCATAATGAATATCAATTTAATGAGCCATGTTGTAGTAAATTTCGGGTTCGCTCGAGACGTTGTAAACCCCGTGCGGTGAAAGTTTGAGGAACGGCTTATTCCTGCCTTTTCGGTGTCTCGTGTGTAGAGGATTTTCGTTTTCATTGCATGGTCATTTTTAATGTCTCATAAAGTTTTTCTATCATGGCTTCTGCCTGCTCCATATCGTTCACGATGTCTTTGATTCGTTAAGGTGCGCCGTTCTTGCCAATCCATAGGTAGGCTTCATAGTCAGGGGCGAAGCCTTCGTAATATTCTTCGATTTCCTGTAATAAACTATCGGTGTCATTGCCTTTCATCTCAACCGAGAAACCGAAATCCTGTCCGTGGGGCTTTTCAGCACTTGAACCTCTGCCTTTTTGATCGTGAGTTTTCGTCTGTGTTCCTTCCCCCACATGCTTCAGCTGTTTGCCTTTCATCGAAATCGGTAAGAAGGTATCAAGACCGGAGAAGAGGCTGAGTTTAATTTGTTTATAATATAAAGTGGAAGCTGAATTATTAGTATTATTGGAGGGAATAATAGATTCTAGTTTGTAATTTATGGATTATTCAGATGTTTTATTCTTTTCTTTCCCTGCCTCAAAGGGAAAATGGGGGAAAAGGGGGTGGAAAGTACTATTTTTTATAACTTTTTCAATTTCATCCATTCCAAAATCAGTAAAAAAATAGGTTTTAGAGGTTCCGCTTTCCCCTTTCCCCCCTTCTCTCTCTTGAGGACGGGAAGAAGATAAGAAGATAAGAAAATAACAACTGCAATAAGGCTGGATTTTATATTTACTCTGACCATTATCTTTGACTGATTTATTTTATCTTGAAATAGAGAGAATGAAAGAATATTTGTAAAAAAATCTCATATTTGAATCACAATAGACTATTCACTATCACATATTTATATATATAATTCCAATATGATAAAGAAAACATTTTCGGTTATTCGAATAGAGAAGGGATTAGGCAAGCAGAGATCGGCTTTTATAATTGATTATGAAGGACGTGAGGCTAAAGTTGTAATGTTTAATTTTCAAAAAGAGAATTCTGATGTCCAACAAATTCACTGCAATATTGAAAATGGACGGATAACACAAGACTTACAAACCATAACTGATACATTCTATAATGATTCGGATAAGACATATCTTTTTAAGGTTAAGCAAAAACGGGATAATCTAAAATATTATGAACTTGAAGATCTCAGATTTAGTGAAGAGGTGTATCGTCTCAAGCTACCTTTTTTCAGATTCAAATGAAAAGTTGGAAAAGGGACAATATATCGAATGTAAAATAAAGGAATTTCGTAAGCGCCTAAGTAAGTACATCTTCTACAGTTCATTTTCCCTCCTTACTTTTGCTACAAAAAAATAATATCCTATGATGCAGCGACGTAAACACATGATGAGCAGAGAAAAATTTATCTCCGTTCTTTTCCGTCAGCAGCAGAGTGGTTTGTCCATTGCTGATTTTTGTGAGAATGAAGGTTATAGCCGTAGTAGATTCTATCTTTGGAAACAAAAATACGGTATAACGGAGCGGGAGTTATTGGCAGAAGCCTCCCGCTTAGGGGTTAAAGACAGCTTTGTCCCCATAGTAATCAATGGCGACACGCCATCCCCCGGTATATCTCACGAGACTCCCCTGCCATCTCCCCAGCCTAGCGTCCCCTTTCCCTTGAAAGGAAAGGACAGCTCTGAAATATCCTTGGAATTACCCAACGGATTGAAGTTGAAGTTTAAAGGGTCTTCCGGCTGTGAAGCTGCCCTGAATCTGATCTCTAAAATATATAATGCCAATGTTCTGCCTAAATGACAGCATGAGATATTTCCTATGCCCCGGTTATACGGACATGAGGAAAGGTATGTTCACTCTTTGCGGCCTTGTGCATGAGAGGATGGGAGGCGACATCAGAAGTGGGGACGTATTCATTTTCTACAACCGTTTCCGGACCAAGATAAAATTGCTCCATGCCGAACCGGGCGGTCTGGTCCTTTACGAGAAACTGCTTGAAGAAGGCACCTTCAAGATACCCGCCTATGATCCTGCCACCCGTTCTTACCCCATGACCTGGAGTGACCTGGTCGTTATGGTGGAAGGCATCAATGAAGATGTCAGCAAAGGCAGGCAAAGACGGCTTTCCAATTTGAAAAAGCATTGGTAAACAGTTGTAAACAAACAGCTTGAAGGCTTGTTTTTCTTATAGCTTTTCGCTATCTTTATATCATCAAAAAAGGATATTGAATGGCAAAAGAAGATGCAACCGGACAAGCTGTGGAATCCTCAATGGAACAGCTGCTGGATATCAACCGTAAACAGAGTGAGATCATCTCGGCCCAGGCAAGGACCATAGAAGAGCTCCGGGGTACGATAGTTGAGCTGAACGCCTCCCTGGCATGGCTGAAGAGGAAGGTGTTCGGAAAGATGAGTGAGAAATGCAAGCCTGTCTATAACGGAGACCCGAAGCTCCCTTTTGACTATGGCGACCTGGAACAGATAGAGGCGGAAATCGAAGAGGCCCGGAGCAGGGCGGCTGAACAGATTACCGTCCCCAAGTCCCGGGCCGCCAATAAAACGCCACGCCGTAACCGGGTCGTCATGAATAACCTTCCGGTTGTAACAGTCGTCATCGAACCGGAGAATGTCGATTTAAGCAGATACGTCAAGATAGGCGAGGAACATACCAGGACCCTTGAGATGAAACCCGGCTACCTCTATGTGAAAGACACGGTACGTCCCACATATGCCCTGAAAAATGAAATGGAGGCCGTTGACAACGGAGAAAAGGCTGTAATAACCGCTCCCATGCCACTGATGCCCATATATAAAGGCATGCCCGGGGCTTCCATGCTCGCTGAGGTCCTTTTACAGAAGTACGAATATCATGTCCCGTTCTACCGACAAGTGAAACAGCTGGAACATCTGGGTGTGAAACTGTCCAGAAACACATTGGACGGCTGGTTCAGACCGGTCTGCGAACTTCTCAGACCACTTTATCTGGAACTCAGGAAGAAAGTACTGGCCGCAGATTACCTCCAGGTTGACGAGACCACGCTTCCGGTTATAAACCATGAGAGGCATAAAGCCGCAAAAGAATACATCTGGATAGTCCGAGCGGCTGTGCCGCGTCTGCTCTTCTTCCATTACGACAACGGATCGCGTTCACAAAAAGTTGCGGTCAGGCTTTTGAAAAACTTCAAAGGATATCTCCAAAGTGACGGCCATCCTATTTATGACGCCTTTGAGGATAGAGAGGACGTGTGCCTGTGTGGCTGTCTCGCACATATCCGCAGGCATATAGAGCTGTGCAAGGAAGAAAATCCGGAATATGCCATGCAGGGACTCAAATTTATCCAGGATATGTATAATGTGGAATACATGGCGGATAAACAGGAACTCCCGTATGAAAAACGTGCTGAATTACGTCAACGTCTATCCGAGCCGATACTTGACAGCTTTGAACTTTGGCTTAAAAACACATACCCTAAAGTTCTAAAACGAAGTCTTATAGGGAAAGCCATAGCCTATGCCTACTCCCTGCTGCCAAGAATGAAACCGTATCTCCATGACGGAAGAATCTTTATAGACAACAACCGCTGTGAGAATGCCCTGAGGCCACTGGTCATATCAAGAAAGAACATGCTGTTCTGCGGAAATCACGAAGCTGCTGAGAATACGGCTATAATCTGCTCCTTGCTTGGCTCATGTAAGGAACGTGGTGTCAACCCCAGAGAGTGGCTGAATGATGTGATCAGTAAACTCCCCTATTATCTGGCACCCAAATCAGACAGAGACCTGAAGGAACTGCTACCGGATGTATGGAGAAAATAATCGGGACAGTTCCGGGAAAATGCAGGAAAAAACGGGAAAAAGCGAGATTGACACTCAATAACAACCCTGAGATAAGTTGGCATATGAAAAAATCGAGACGCACTTACAATGGAGTGCACCTCAATAAAAAATCGAATACACAAGATGTAGTTGAGCAGTCGCTTACGGAATTTCGTGGTAAAAACCATACTTTATATTATTTGTGAATCTTTTCTATTTTGACACTCACCAATTTCTGTATTCCCATTATCATCCATACAGATACGACAAAAGGAGCGGTCAGAGTGGCAATCCCCAAGTTCATCCCTATAATCTGCAAGATAACGGACAGCAAGATGGAACATGAAGCCCATACAAGACCTTCCCAACTTTTATCTCCTAAAGCTATGGCACACAATACACCGTTATAACCCATCAAGCCCATATTCAACGTATCAGCGTCTATTCCTAGCAAGATAGCCAAAGGGATAGGAAGAAGTGTTCCAATTACAGTATAGAAAGCAGCAGTCCGTGAATTTACAAGAATACCGACAAGAAAGAACAGGCCAGTCCAGATATTCCCTTGAAACATTACCTGACCGATACTAAAACTGAGGGTCTGAAAGTAATTAATCCTTTGTGTAGTATCATTAACCGCATCAGAAACCAACAGAACATCAGGCATTATCCAGGCGTAAAATCCCAATAATCCCCATATAGAAAGGATAAAAGGTGCTGTAAATCCGGGAAGTGGGCGTTGCAGGTTGAAAAGTCGTGATATCCAGGTTGAAATACATGAAGCCACAGCCATCAATAATAAGGAACCTATCGACAGTTCCATGAAAACTCCGACTGCTATTCCCACCAATGTACCGTTAAAACCATACAGTCCGTTCTTTATATCATCACGTCCATAGCCGGAGAAATAAGCTGTCAATGTACTTATTATATTACCACTCAAAGCCAATATTCCCATTTCCCATGAATTCAGGAATATTCCAATCAGCATCAACAGACCGGAAAACGCATTATTCTGGAACATCACTTGTCCTATTCCACGACCCAAAACAAGCAATGAGTCATCCACCGAAACTATTTTCATAGATCAATTAATCTAAAGAAAAGTCTTTGGACGGTTTGAAGTGGGGAATATCATGGGCCGGAACAATCATGGTAGTATTCTTAGCAATATTCCGGGCCACTTTCTCAGCACGGTGTTTCAAGATGAAGCTGCCAAATCCTCTCAGATACACATTTTCTCCGCTTTCCAAGGACGCTTTCACACTCTCCATGAATCCTTCCACTATCTGAAGTGCTCTTTTTCTGTCAACTCCCGTTTTCAGGTAGATCTCATTCACAATTTCCGCTTTAGTCATAATCTTATCCGTTTTTATATTAAAGGGCTGCAAAGATACTGAATTTCATCCAATACCAGAAAATATCCGGATATGATAAGGGGGTTGCCTACTCTATTCTGAATTCTGCCACCATAAACCATTTTTCTTTAGAATCATAAAAACCTATTTCCTTATATACCCTATAGTTTCCAGGTCTGTTATCATTAAAAAGAGGATAAAGATTTGCTGTAAATTGATATTTTTCCCCTTGTCCAACTCTAATGCCTATATCAGTCCAAGCATTGTCGCCATTCAGTAACAGCCATTGATTGCCTTCTTTACGTGCCACCATATAATCCTCTCCAAAGAACAGGACTTCGGAATTATTATTATTCAGATCCACCGACACACTTTTCGTGCCTACCGGATAAACAGCGCTATCTGTTTTCATAGATATTTGCAGAGTATCCAAGAATGCAGGTGCTGTAAAAGGTGTTGCCGATTGAATTCTTCCATGATTGATAGCTGAATAACTAACAACTTTTCGCCTGAACATTTCCTGAAAATACAGTGAATTGTTCATTAATGATACTCCAATAGTATCATTGTCATAAATACCTGTACTTTGAATGTTTTGTGCTGTAGTATCTTTTTCATCATCCATTCCGTCCATCCAATAATCATCAATCCGTTTTCTGATTTGTTCCACTCCTTTCGTATCCACCATTTCAAATTCAGCATAAGCCACTTTTGTATTCCTATTGAAGGATTTGTAAACACGATATTTCCCTGGACGATTGGGCACTTCAGAAGTATAAAATCTGATTGTCTGCTCATGGGTAGGACAGTCCGGTGGAAATATCCATAAAACATCATTCCTGATCGGATTGGTCGGTAGCGCTTCCCATTTTTTTTGCCTTTCATTGTAATAGGTAAGACTGTAACCTTCACCACAATCATATTCATAACGGGAGTGGTTGGTTATGATTACTTTTACTTCCGTTGTCGATAACGGATAATAGTCATATTCAGCACGCATTGAAAGGGAATCAGGGTTTATGGCTTCTCCCTGAGGAATATCCCGTGGTATAGGACTCAGCACTATATTTACAGCCTGTCCGAGAGAATCCTCTTTTATCGGAATGATCTCAGGACCAAATGTGATATCCGACATTATATTGAATTCCAACAACGGAGAATCAAAAACATCTTTCTTGAATGCCGATTTAAAGGCCTCAAAAGAATCTTCCGGTATATCCAGAAAGTCAATGGACACTTTGTCTTTGGTCAGACCTGCCCCTGAACAATGAAAGCGTTGTTGCAGGATGGCATCGGATTTAATAATGCTGTCCACATACCGATGTAAAGCGTATAGTTCCTTTTGTAAACGAATGCTGCCTGTTTTATCCCCCTGTCCTTTCCTGGAAGAATCGGAATGGCAAGAGCAAAATAGTATCAACGATATAAAGAGTAAATATTTCATCGTTATCTTCCATTGGGTTAATATCACATCGCCTTATCAAGTTATTTCTGATGTCACTCGGATGAAGTTATTTCAAACTCCGCATAGGCTACTTCTTTGGCATCTCTATTATAGAATGTTTTATAAATTCGGTATTTCCCCGGACGATTGGATATTTCAGAAGCATGGAGTTTGATTGTCTGCCGATGAGGGGGATATTGGGGCAGCAATACCCAACCAATATCCTCAATAGTTGGATTGGCAGATATTGTTTCCCATTGTCGTTTGCTGCCATTATAAAAAGCAAGGCTGTAGTCATTTCCACATGTGTACTTTTGCCGGGAGTGATTGGTGACAAATATTCTCACTTCCGTAGTTGGCGGCGGATAGCAGGCATATTCAGTTTTCATGGAAAGCGAATCGGGATTCATGTTTTTCCCGATTGGAATATTACGGGGTACCGGATGCAATGTCTGTGCCATTGATTGTGGGACTTGGGGGATCTCTTTTGTCTTATCCAGCCTGAAAGTTACCGGAACTGTATATTTCACCTTTACAGCTTTCCCTTTCAATGTTCCGGGTTTCCATTGGGGAAGCGTTTTTATGATACGTAATGCCTCTTTATCTAAAAAAGGATCAACACTTCTCACTATGTTAGGTTCTGTTATGTGACCGTCTTCATCTACAATAAATTGAACAGTAACCCTTCCTTGTATTCCTTTCTTCCGTGCTTCTGCTGGATATTGCATATTATCGTTGATGAATTGCAACAGTTTATCCATACCACCGGGAAATTCTGGCATTTGGTCGACTACATTATAGATTGGTCGCCCAACAATTTCCTCTTCCGGCGGTAAAGTATCTTTCTGCCGGTTATCGGAATGCCTTTTTAAAAGTCCAACAGCATTATTTTGCAATTGGAATTCAGCCATTAAAGTATATTTTCTGCTATATCTTCTTATTGTAAGAAAGAAGCGATAACGGCCGGGAGCATGCCTGAACAAATCCGCATTATAATAATATGTATTGCCTTGCTGAAGCATGATTTCTTCGGCAAATACAACAAGCTGCATAGGAACTTCTCTCCATGTACCTTTTTCATCCTCATAAGTGTAGCTGTAATATCCTCCAAAGCTAATGTCAGTACCACTATTGTTATGTAATACAAAAGTCACTTGTTTCTGTCTGGTGGAATATACAGGGTATTCGGGATGCAATGACAATCCGAGGGTATCATTTATTCCTATGCTATTGTTTATAGTATCTACAATTGGATTATGTTTAGGCTTGCTTGTACATCCGACCATCAAAACACTGAGTATGGCTATAAATATTGTTCTCATAACTTTCATTGTATTTCAAATTCAGCAGCTAATTTTATCTCTTCCCTGTCATTCCATAACGATTTGGATATACGATATTTACCGGGAGTAATCTTATAATATTCAATAGGGAAACTGAAACAAAGAAAGTCCGATTCGGGAAGTATGATCTCATCATCAAAAAACAATATATTAACTTTTCTCCTGGGCCTAA
>UMDC01000912.1_pt1 | contig 14402 bp, 10 predicted proteins | sample 1964391 | NCBI WGS metagenome assembly UMDC01 (sample SAMEA4835984, study PRJEB28245) | human gut metagenome | biome: gut microbiome; material: fecal sample | place: Denmark | collected 2008 | reverse complement strand
GGACGAGCCACAAATGCTGATTCACGCAAAGGAACAACATCTACACAAACACCGGCAGGCAAAGTCAGACTCCAGTCGTTTCGTGGCACACCGGTTATAATATGTCTGTTGGCCAGTTGCCATTTTCCTGCCACATGGCTATTCTCTATCCATACTTCCGAATTATCAGCCGTCAAAGGCTTATCCAGGATTGCATTCTGTACAAACATCGCCGGATGCGGTTTGACTTTCCGATGCATAATGGCCCGCTGGTCGCGCACCAGGTTCTGTACAGCCAACGTAGAAGAGATTAATTCTCGACTCGTTCCATAATGATAAAACTCACCTCCCGGCAACGGCAGAATAACCACCTTCAACTGATTCAAAGCTTCATCCTTTACCTGCGGATTCCGTCCCAATGCCAACCCGAATTCTCCATACATATCGTAGAAGTTCCAACTTCCGTCAGCTTTTTTGGAGCGTTCTGCCAATAGCCGGACAGCTTTATCGCTTAACAACCAAATACCGATATCCATCAGGAACAAATGCGAACCCGACAAAGAAGCCAGTTGTTCCAAAGAAGGCTTTTGCCACATAAAATCCAGTTCGTCCGGACAATTCCGGTCTGAGACAAAGACTCCATGATTGGTTGCCAGTGACGGGTCAACCCATAAGCCATAACAAACGACATCAGCTTCGGGAATTTCCTGCAAAGGCTCGCTATTCCGGATATAAACATCTCCGCTGGCCACTAATGTATGCAAAGAATCCGGTGCCTTCTGCATGATTTCCCGATACAACGGAAGCTGCAACGACAGCAGATTCTGCGACAACCGTTGTCCCCGAGCCCAACGAAACACCGGAACGGGTGTCAAAATCTTTCCCGAAGGTGCATACGAAGGCAAACGCCGACTTTGTCCGCCGGCATGCAACAAGATACGCTTTTCCAAAGCCAGCCAAGAGGCAAAGTCGACAGGCTTATGCTCTTTCTGCCAGCACGATTCCAACAGCCAGGTAGTTCCGCCTCCCGAACCCAGCCGGGCACCTACAGGATCGGATGTACAAAACCAAGCATCTTCTGATACCTTTTCTATCTGATGAAAACAGTCCACCAAATTAGGTGGCAATGAAAGTAATGTCTTCATGTAATTCTATTTATCTTGATTTTATTCTCTTTCAATAAGGCGATAAAAGTACAAATTATTCATGAAAATACATTTCCGAAAAAATAGCTATCAATTGTTTTATTTATAAATTGCTATTACCTTTGTCGGAAGAAACAAGATAATAATTAATATAAACAGAATAAAGATGCACAACTGGTTTGAATGTAAAGTCTCTTTCGAGAAGATGCTTGAAAATGGTATGCAGAAGAAAGTAACAGAGCCTTATCTTGTAGATGCTCTGTCATTTACAGAAGCTGAATCACGTATTATCGAAGAAATTCGTCCTTTCATTACAGGCGAGTTTACGGTAACAGACATCAAGCGTGCACGTATTTCAGAACTATTCTTCAATGAAAACGGAGACCGTTACTATAAAATAAAAGTATATTTCATTACGCTCGACGAAAAAAGCGGAGCCGAAAAGAAAACAGCCGCTCAGATGCTGGCTCAGGCTTCTACTTTAAAAGAGGCAATCGCCGTACTCGAAGAAGGTATGAAAGGAACATTGTCTGACTATACGATCGCTTCGGTTACAGAAACTCAGCTGATGGATGTATTCCCGTTTGATCCGAACAACATTCCTTCCGAACCCAAATCAAAGGAAGAACTGATTGCTGAACAAAAGAAAGCGGCAGAAACAACGATCTAAATCATATCATTATGGATATAGCTCAGCATATTCAAGAATTACAGGCTTCACTTCCACAAGGAGTGACGCTTGTGGCTGTTTCAAAGTTTCATCCGGTTGAAGCTTTGCAAGAAGCTTATCAGGCCGGACAGCGTGTATTCGGAGAAAGCAGAGCTCAAGAGCTGGTAGCCAAACAGCTTGTTCTCCCCCAAGATATTGAATGGCATTTTATCGGTCCGCTACAAAGTAATAAGGTAAAAGACATTGCCCCATTCATCAGTCTCATTCATAGTGTTGATTCACTGAAGTTATTGAATGAAATCGAGAAACAGGCGGCCAAGCATGAGCGAATCATCCGCGTCTTGCTGGAAATCCATGTGGCAGCTGAAGAAAACAAACATGGATTTACACCCGATGAATGTCGCGAACTGGTAAATCATTTGCCGGAATTACCCCATGTACAAATCTGTGGCATCATGGGTATGGCTACTTTAACAGACGATGAAAGCCTGATCCGCAAGGAATTCCATACCTTGCACGCGCTTTTCACGGAATTAAAGGAAACCGTATTCTGCCAATCAGAAGCTTTCTCGATCCTTTCCATGGGAATGTCGCACGACTACAAACTGGCAATCGAGGAAGGAAGCAACATGATACGTGTGGGAACTTATATCTTTGGAGAAAGAGAATATTAATAACTGGTCAACAAAACGGTTGACTAACAATAAGTCTAATAAACAATAAAAAACAGAATAAATATGATTAACCTAAAGACACAATATGCGGGACTGACACTTCAGTCTCCTATTATCGTCAGTAGTTCCGGTTTGACCAATAATGCGGAACGAAACAAGGAATTTGAAAAAGCCGGCGCTGGTGCCATCGTTCTGAAATCATTGTTTGAAGAACAAATGGAAATGCAAAGCGATGCCATGTTGCAAGAATCCGATTATCCGGAGGCTGCCGATTATATCCGTGGCTATGTAAAGGCAAACCAAGTGGAAAATTACCTGGAACTGATCCGCAAATCCAAAGAATTGTGTACCATTCCTATCATTGCCAGCATCAATTGTTATCGGGCAGATACATGGATTGAGTTTGCCAAGCAATTACAAGATGCCGGAGCTGATGCTATCGAACTGAATGTTTTCTTCCTTGAAACCGATATCCATCACAGCTGTGAAGACTTGTATCAGTTATATACCCAGATTCTGAAGAAAGTAAAGCAAGTGGTTACTATTCCGGTCATCATCAAACTCGGAAAATACATCTCTAATATGCCGGCTTTGGTTAATCAATTGAAGGCTAACGGCGCAGACGGCGTTGTTCTGTTCAATCGTTTCTATCAGCCGGACATTGATCTGAATACAATGCAGCTGGTATCAGGCAATGTATTCAGCAGCCATTCAGATTTGAGCGACACGATTCGCTGGACAGCCATCGTATCCGGTAAGATTCCGAATATCAGCATTGCTTCTTCTACCGGAGTACACGACTGGGAAGACGTTGTTAAATGTTTGTTGGCCGGAGCATCTGCTGTTGAAATGTGTAGCGCTATCTATACACACGGAGCAGAAATCATCTCACAAATCACGACTTGCGTAGAAGAATGGATGCATCAGGCTCATTATGAATCATTGGATCAGTTTATCGGAAAACTGAATTATGCCAATATTCCTGACCCGGCATTATACGAACGCTCACAGTTCATGAAATATTTCTCCAACAGAGACTAAAAGTCGTTGGAGTATATATACGAAAAAGAGAAAGTAGCCGGTGAGGATATTTTCTCTTTTTCATTTTGACATTTTGTCAAAACTACCCTCTTATTTCTGCGATATTTGAAGAGATTTGTACAGATGATCGGGAATATGCGACGCACAGCGAGTTAAGGTTTAACAAAAAGCTGTTCAATCCCGATATTTTCTGACAATAAAACGAAAGAAAAAACATCCCTTATAGGATTAATCGACCAGCTGTCACTCTTTTGCCTGTATAACGATCTTTTTATCATTCAAAAATAGAACGGATTTGGAATCATTTCTGACAAAAAAATTTGTCTTTAAAAACAAGAAAAGGAAAAATCGCCTCTATTTAAAACAGATTTTAACAATCTATTCCTGTTTAAAAGGACTTTCCAGCAAGATATCATGAGTTTTTCAGACAAAACTCACTGATTTTGTTTCTATTTCTCGTTACTTTTTCCCAAAAAGCTTACCATGAATTTACCCAAACACGCCGGCTTTTGATCAAAACGCGCCGGCTTTTCATGAAAATGTACCGAAAAAGAGGGAAAAAGCTTCCTTTTTCTCCTAAAATGTACGAGAAATCCATTTTACTGTGTCAGCTAAAAAGGAAAATAAGCTATTTTTAGTCAGAAATACGAGGGATTTACTTACATATTAAATTAAAGATCTACATAAATTACTATCAAGAGCAGATAAGGCTTAAACCTATAATATTAAGGGATATAATAACCAAGCCATAATACTTACTCATTATCATGCCGTTTTGATTGAAGCTAAAAACTCACTGATAGTCTGCCCCGTCATCTGTTTAAAGAAACGCATCAAATGGTTAGACTCAGAGAAGTGCAGACGGTAAGCAATTTCTTTAACTGATAAACCTGTAAATAGCAAATCGCTCTTGACTTCCTGTAATAAACGTTGTTTCAACAAATGCACGGCCGACAAGCCAAACTCGCGCATCACAGCTTTGTTTAAGGTAACTCTACTAATATTCATCATCTCCGCATAGTCAGCTACACGCGTCTTTTCAGAAATATTCTTCTCAAGCAGTTCTTTATACTGGTAGGCATAATGATTCAAAGGCGGATCAAAAGGTAAATCAAAACGATTTGCATAAAACCTATTAAGCAACAATAAGAATTGATACAGACAAGCAACGATCATGTGATAACTATCGGCAATTGGATTCCTCAGTTCCTTTTTCATTTGTAGCAGTTGGCTAAGAAATGGAGCCATCTCTTCTGTACTCATATCAAAAAATGTAGGATAATCATGCTGATAGCAATACAGTAACCTATACATAAAATATTTGTCTGAAAGGAAATTGTTTATAAATTCTTCTTGGAAAATAAGAAAGGTATAGTCCAGTTTATCTAAATCCACATGCCATTCTTGTAATTGGAAAGGAGAAATAACAAGTACCATATTAGGATGCAATATTATTTTCCTCCCAGCCAGCAACATATATCCTTCGGCTTTCCGGAAGAAATAGAATTCAAAGAAATCTGTTTTATATCGCTTGTCAAGATTAAACCAACCTGTTTTCTCCGAGCTTTCTGCCGTATTGAGTAAACTTTGTTATTTTGTACATCATTAAAAAGAAAACACATTATGACAAACTCTAGTTTATTAAAAACTCTGTGTCTAGTTTGCTTCTTCATTATTGCTCCGATATACATTGGAGCTACGAATGCAAACAAAAAAGGGACGAAAGTCATTCTTTTCATTGGCGATGGAATGAGTATCGCCCAATGGCAAACAGGAATGATTATGAATCATTCTCCTCTAAACATCGAACGAATGCATTCCGTAGGAATAATGCAAACAAACTCTTTAACAGATTTCAATGGAGATGGTCCATCTCATGGAACAGCTATTGCTTCGGGCATAAACACCCGCAAAGGAGCTGTAGGCGTCGATTCAAACAATCAACCCACAAAATCAATTATTGAATATGCCGCTGAAAAAGGAATTATGACCGGTATAGTCTCAGCAAATACATTATTTGAAGGTAGTATTGCTCCTTTCATTGCCCATGTAAAAAGCAGGATGCAAAAAGAAGACATCGCTTTAGCATATGTAGAGCAAACACCCGATGTCTTTATTGGAGGAGGCATGAATTCTTTTTCTACACGCAACGACGGGAGAAATTTGTTGGAAGAACTGGAAAGAAAAGACTATCATGTTGCAAAATCAATCCATGAAATACAAAACATTAAATCCGGTAAATTAGCAGGATTTACTTCAGAAACCAATCTACCCGATATTTTACACGGACGAGGGAACACATTAACAGCATCCGTTTCTTCTGCTATAAATCTGCTAAATCAAAGTAATAACGGATTTTTCTTATTGATTGGTGATATGTTTATGGATCGGGCTTCCCACAATGGAGATACCAAGTTAGTTGGTCTGGAAACCATAGATTTTGACAAAGCCATCGGCATTGCTTTAGATTATGCAGAGAAAGACGGAAACACTCTTGTGATAGTAGCCGGCGGTCCTGAAACATCAGGCATGACACTTGTTGGAGGAAATGAAAAACAAGAACCAATAGCCAAATGGACTATGCTAGGTATGATTCATACAAGTACCATGGTTCCTATATTCTCTTATGGAGTTGGAGCTGAAAAACTTCAAGGCATCATAAAGAACACCGATCTGTTTTTCCATATAAAAAATATATTATGTGATGAATAAAACAAATAAAGATAAAATGATAAAAGCTATTTTCTTTGATATTGACGGAACTTTAGTAAGTTTCAAAACACATCATATTCCTCCGTCTACAATAGACGCCATCAGAAAGACAAAAGCAAAAGGTATCAAAATTTATATTTCTACAGGAAGGCCTTTTTCTTTAATTCACAACTTAGCGGAAATTGAAGAACTAATAGACGGATATATAACCGTTAATGGCGCTTATTGCTTTTCAGGAGAAGAAATTATTTCCTATACCCCAATACCAATCAAAGATGTTCAAACAATGATACAGTTTTCCGACGAAATGAAATTTCCATGTATGATAGTAGGAAAACATGACCTAACGATGTACAATAGCAATGAAAGTACAAATCAGATATTCCGGCAGATGCTAAATGTACAAAATCTGAAAGAAGATAACCAACTAGAAACAATACTCAATCAAAAGATCTTGCAGCTCACCCCTATCATTCCAGAAACAGTGGAACAACAAATCATGCCATATCTCACTGGAAGTATCTCTTGTCGTTGGTATCCAGCATTTGCTGATGTTACTGCTAAAAATGCAAATAAAGGAAATGGTCTTTTGGATATGATAGCCCACCAAGGTATTCACATAGAAGAAACAATGGCTTTTGGTGATGGAGGAAATGATATTTCAATAATTGAAAAGGCAGGAATCGGTATTGCTATGGGCAATGCCAATCAAATACTAAAAAGTCATGCTGACTATATAACATCATCAGTTGATGAGAATGGTATTTACAATGCTCTGCAACATTTTATTTTTAATGATTAAGCTTATCCGATCATATCACAAACTATATAGCAAGTATTTCATATGGTTAGTCACAAACAAAATATATATGCAATTGAGTTCGTACCGAATAATTGATTAAAGCGTTTTGACTTATCTTTATGCAGTTGAAGTAAGGAATAGCAAAGGATGCTTCTCCGTTTTCAACAGCTAGATCATCTTAAGGAAGGAAAGCATATTGAATGAACTTCTTTTCTTTTTTCCTAAAGTTTTTATCTCCACCTTTTGCTCCACCTCGAACGGTAATATTTTGCCGTTTTTTGCGTGTCGGGAGAAAACAAAAAATCCCAATTTCGCTTGGAAATCAGGATTTCATTGTCTTTTGCTTTTCTTCAAAGTGGTGCCACCAGGAATCGTAATCTAACGATAAGTGGCTGAATATCTTTGATGTAACTTTAAGCTAAAGAAGTAATCTCCCGCTATTGCTCCACCGGAGGTTTGCTGTATTTTGCAGTGTCTTGCGGAGTCGATTTCCTATTACTCTACAAAGGTAACGCTTTATTTTGAAATACAAGCAGATGCCTTGTGTTTTTGTTCCACCTCGGTGTGGGATTACAACTATTTATTTTTTTCAAAGTATCCTTTAAGGCCAAACCTTTTGCCTTAAAGCGATTCTATGTAACATTCATTTATAGATGAATTAATATAATTATCAAAAAAAAATATGTCCGATACTTAATTCTAATGTTAATTACAGAATTTCAACTATTGCCCTTAATAAAGGTGACAAGAATTCTAATATGTTCAGATACACTATCAGCAGCATGAGCAGTTGAACAAATTTTATTTCTAATTTAGACATTAATATACATACAAAGTTATTTTTAATATCATTAATTGTCAAAATTGTATGTCAACAACGAACTTTAATATTCTTGTGGAATAAAAAACAGTTTTAATACCAGCAGTACCTGGTTCAAGCAAGTAAATTATGTTTATAGCTTATTCTTTGTAATACCAGATATGTAATGTACAGTAAATCATTAAAGATTACATTTAGCCCAAAATCTGACATCATATATTTATTTCCTCCCAATGCCTTTTATTTACATCTTCAGATGCTTATTATTTTCCTATAAATTGACATTAACAAAACAATCAAATAAAATGTCTTTATGTATGTTGTTTATTAAGCTTAAGGTGCTAGTAGTAATGTATGATTGAGTTCTAAAAATACTAAAAGTACGATTATTGATAAAAATAATTCTAATAGAACATTTATTTTATATTGTCATAATTGGTATTTTGACTATATTGTTGTATCTTTGCAGAACTAATATTTGTAATATGGCAATTTGTATTAAACCAGTACCGACTTTACATGGTCGTGTTGCTGCTAAATTTGACAGTATGGCTACTCATAATGAATCTAAGCGTGCTACGGTAGATTTTACCAGGCAGGTTAGAATAGCTCGTGCCATATTGGAAAAGTCTAAATTAAAAAGATAAGTATTGTGAGTTTCTTACTTGACAATTGCACGTTTTGTGAACTAACTCCAGATATTATAAATTCGTGTGGTGAATTTACCTGCAAAAAGGATTCTGATATAAATAAGTTCTTTCATTCTGAATATCAAGATTATTCCCATCAATTGCTTGGTAAATCATATTGTTTTGTTGATAATCGAAATGCTGAAGAAATTGTATGTGCGTTTACGGTTTCTAATTCTTCAATAAAAGTAGATGGTCTTCCTAATAAGAAAAGAAATAAAATTAATCGGAAAATCCCCCACTCAAAGAGGCATACTCAATACCCTGCAGTTCTAGTTGGACAATTAGCTGTTTTTGATAAATATAAAGGATGTAACATAGGCAATGAGCTTATGGATTTCATAAAATCCTGGTTTATTGACCCATTAAATAAAACAGGTTGTAGATATATTATTGTTGATGCGATAAACAAAGATAAAGTAAAGCAATATTATGAAAATAATGGTTTTAAATATATATTTTCGTCTGAGCAAGAAGAATTTGAATATATGACTCGATCAACAATAAAAAGCAATTTATATAAATGGTTAAAGCATTTACTGTTTCCGAAGTTAGGCAAAGATAATTTTTATAGAAAAACAAGACTGATGTTTTATGATTTGATCGTCTTGTATTCAAATGAATAAAAAGGAGGGAATTCCTCTTTTTGAAATTTTGATTAAAACGGTCAATAATGAACTGAAAAACATTCCTCCGCAATCATCTAAATGATATTTAAATATGAATCTAATAATTCTTGCTACTTTCCAATCCGAAAGTGGGAGAGTCACTAATTGAACATTTGGTGGTGTTATAAGTTTCTTTATACGTAAAAAAGCTATTTCTATTTTTTCTCAAAACACGTTGATTTATTTTTTTGAATGGCAAAAAAAAATAAAACATAACAGAAATGCTAATAAACAAATGTTCGTTAAATAAACGGATTTGTCTGTAAATAAAAATGAGCTCTTTGAAAAGTTTGCCAATTAAATACGAATGAGTGTCAATCCCAAACGCGCAAATAATTCATTCAAGCATATGTATTGTGTATGACTAACTTGCTGATGATAAGGAATGTTCCATTTCCATCTTCTTGTAGGTAACCTTTGCAAGGTTTATAGTTGCAAGTGAAGTATTGAAAGTTTCCTGAAGTCGGTTGACTGACTGTTCGTCATTCCAGAATGCAACTTGGCATTACGAAGGCAAAATTCAAAGACAAAACGTGTCCTATAAAAGTCGAGAACATCCTATGTGTTCTGTTTTTCATCCGTAAAAATATCCTTCCATTTCTTACTTATTGAAAATAAATAGCTTACAATGCTTGTTTTTTAGATAGGTAACGATTTAGAAACGAGTTAAGTTCACTTTTACATTAAGCATAAAGAGTGTATTTTTATGGTATAAAAATACACTCTTTATATACTCGATTAGCCAATTAACTAAATTTATACTTTGCTTCAAGACTGCTTATTCATTATCATTTTTTTGTATAGAAAGATTTCTATGTTGAAAAGATAAATGCTTAATGCCATGTCCTTTTGCAATTTCTCTTTTATATACTATTTCTGTTGCACCCCAATCAACGACAAGACCGTTATATCCAGCTTTTTTTAGCATTAACATTGCAGAAAGCATGCATAAACGATTGGCAACAAGTGATTGCAGTTCCTCTTGTGTTAAATAGTTGTATATATTCTCTTCAGGTTTAGGTATTGAGCCATGAAGGAATAGATTTCTACAGGTTAAGCAGAATTCTTCTTCTGTAGAAAGATTAATTCCTAAACTTATAAAAGGATTTGACAGTTTGGTCGAATTTGGAATTTCATTAAATTTCCCTACTTTGCTACTAAGTTTATCCCATGTCCTTTTGTCTACTTTATCCTTTATGGTCTTTATTGCTTTTTTTAATTCATATAGCAGTTGTGATGCTATAGATGTATCTTCAATAAGTTTACGTACTTTATTTGTTTCTTTTGACATAAAGTATGATGTTATTGTTTCTAAAGCTACAGAGGCTAACCCTCCTTTTGAAATATTTTCTAAACACCCAGCTTGAGTAATTAGAATACAAGCTCTTCTCAATTCGATATTGTTGTACAGCAGTCGAACTAAATTCTCAAAATGTTTTGAAGATAATAAAAATTCCTCGTCTTCAAGATTCTTATAACGATGAAAATCTATAAGCGGTTTCTTTGAGTTGATAGTGTTGTTTAAACTTTGATATTTAAATGTAAGTGAATCTATTTTACCTGGTTGCATACTAACGTAAAAAATGTTATCTGCTATATAATAGCCATTTAGTAACGCATAGGCAGAACGAATTGAATCCACTATATTAACAAAATCTTCATGACGAACTATATTTGGACTTTTAATAATAAAAAAGCCCAGATCTTTTGATATTATTTCGTGATAAAAAATATATATGGTTTTACCGATTTCAATTTTTACTGCATTCTTAAATGGATATTGTTGGTTAATATTGGTTGTAATGTCATAGATTACGCCTCTATTGTGATTGGGATTAAAATCTTGTGGATTGAATCTAAATAGAGCCGTTTGTTTGGAATTAACCCATTTATTATCATCATAATCAGCTCTAAATGCTTTAATAATTACCTTAGCTTTGCGTGGTGCATTTTCAGCAATAGCCAAAGATACACTCTCAACATCATTTTGGCTGATAAATATATTGATATTTGGTACATTACCACCAGTTGGTGATGGAATTACCAATACGGCTGGCTTACAAAAAAAGTCGTCTACATTTATTTTATCCGAAAAAGCCTCTGGTATCACAAAATCCAATTGATATCTACTATCTTGTAATCTACTAATAGTAGCTCGCATTATACACTTGTCATTAGGGTACAATGCAAAAAAAAATTCCTGCTTACCTGATTCAAGAATATACAGAAGTGCCAGTATTGCATTATCGTCTGCAAAGATTGTATCTTTTATTGAATAACTACCTATTCCAGTATCCATAAACTGCATCTTTTTATTGTAAAGTTATAGGTTATTATTCAATTATCGAAACAGATAATCAAATTTTCTATTTTCTATTCGTTTAGGAGAAAAAAACTATTATAAAAATCTCAAAGCGACAGATATTATAAGTGTATCTTTTTAGCTCAATGCCTTATGAGTCATTCTTAAGAAAGCCGGATTTTGTACGAGTACGCCCCTCAACATTGCTTACAGATGATAGAACTTATAATCAGGTTTATTATAAATATAAAGAATTAGGCGGCAACGGCAGTGTTGCCAAAAGTTATAGTTTTATACCCCATATAGATGAACTCTTATGGGATTTAATGAAAAAAGTGTATTATGTGAAGATACTATTACATTACTGAATTTAAGATCATTCATGAAGAGAGAATAACTGTATTGTTTTTTGTGAATAAAATAGCATAATAATGTTGCCGAATAAACTGCATAAAATAAAAAAATCGACACAGTTTATTCGGCAAACAAATTAGATTTTAAGTTTTGGTAAAGTACTTACTACATTTACCGTCTGGTAAGAGAGAATCATGACTGACAACAAGAGATCAAGAATGTAACGTGGTTGCTCGTGTTCCCTTGACCAATCGTTGGGGTCATTTTTGATTTGTGATGCTTTGTCGATAGTTACGGCATAGCGTTCCATTATCCAGTCGATAGCGGACTTACCATTTACGATGTACTCGTAGGCATTGAGCGGAATGTTCTCAATAGTGATATGGCTATTGTAGATGATGTGTGTTTTGTCGGCGATGAGCTTTCCGTTTTCGTCACGCACTTTGGCAAAGCGCATCTTTTCCACGGTGAAGTATTGGTATGTTTCTTCTGTCCACTCGTCCTGCCAAATGTCAATGTCTCCCGTAATAATTACACCGAGTGTACGTTGTACTTGCGTCGACATTTCCGAATAAGTGCCTGCGCCTTGTTCTGTAGCAGGAGTATTGATGCCTTGCTCATAGTTCAAATGTAAGTCAGCAAGTTCTTTTCCGGCTTTATAAAAAGCCATGAAGTCCTGTACATTATCCACTATGGGGATACGTGGCAATGACTTTTTCAAGTCATCGGCGAAACGCCCACGGTATTGTTTGGAATGAAGCAAACCATACACATAGTAGAAAATATGTTCTTTTGTAATGGCGCGTGAATCGTCAAAGCGACTGCGGACTTCTTTCAATATCCAGTCTGTGATGCCATCACGACGGATATAGCGATTTGTTTCTGCATCATCGAAAAGTGAAGCCTGTGGATTTTTATTTTCCTCGTACCAATATAAGGGGAAACACTGGCTTTTCCCTATCAATTCCAAGTCTGGAAGTGTGTCTGATATAATGCAGGTAAAATCTTTGCTTACCCCTATACCGCTTACGCATATTAGTAAATTCTTACTAGTAGTGTTAGGAAACAACTTAGGTAATTGATACTGACTCCAATTAAAAACTTTATCATAGTATAACCATTGCTTAAAAAATGGGCGATATATTGCTTTTCGTATTTTACTACAATCAAAAATTTGTTGTTCCCTTTTCAATGCTTGTTCAAACAATTTCTGGTCCCACTTAATTTTTATTGGATCAACATTAACTAAAGCTGATACATCTTCTATAGTTTTGCACGTAGTGCATTTTTTAATTTCATCATTATAAACATTTATCGTATTAGTCATTCTTGATGATAATAACTTTGATGAGGAATCATAACACCATACATCACGATGTGTAATATCTCCTGCTGAAAAAATTGAAAATACGGTTTGCTTACTATCTTTTTTATTGCCTAATAGTATCAAATTATCAAATACACCATCGCGTTGATTTATCCAGTCTGCCTTTTCGTTAGGAATAATAACCTGCCAATCCAACTTCCGCGAAGAAATGGAGCGGAAGTCCTTTACCATTTTGAGCTTTTGCTCGCGAGTTAGATAATCTCCTATATCGTGGTAATGAATAACGGCCTTTTGTCCTTTCTTTACAGGATTCTTGACAAGGAAAGTGATTGCAATAGGTGTACGTGAACCACTACCAAAGATTTTCCCACCCTCCTTGCGAGATAATTCGCCTGAAGTACGCTGGTTCCCACGCAAATTCAATACATAGATAGAGGTAATTTCTTTTTCAAGACAACGGCGAAATCCCTCCCCTGAATTACTATCCAGCCATGCGCCATTGCTTATAAAAGCAATGATGCCGCCTTCGTCTTGTGGTATGCGGTCTGAAGCCCATCGAAAAGCCTTAATATAACTGTCATAAAGAGCCTGAATTGTTCTTCCTTTATCTGTTGTGGCCGCAGCATAGGTGTCAGCGATTCGTTTCTCTAAATATGGATAAGATAAGTTTTGTGCTTTGTCATTGGCACTCTTTTGTCCTACCGAATACGGAGGATTCCCCACAATCACTCTCACATGTGTAGCCATTTGCTTCTTTACTCGTTTGGAATTGTCCTGGAAGAACTCCGTGAAAAGCTCATTGTGCTTCTTCTCCGCTAACTGGAAGGTGTCAGTCAGACAGATTCCGCTATATGGCAGGTAAGTTTTACGACGGGTTATCTCATGGAATACAGATTCTATGTTCACATCTGCGATATAATAGGCCAGCAACACGATTTCATTGCAATGAATTTCGTTCAGATACTTGCGTTCCATATCCTCTGGACGAATCAGTCCCGACTGCAACAATCGCGTAATGAACGTGCCTGTGCCTACAAACGGGTCGAGGATATGCACATTCTGTGCGGTCAGCGAAGTGTTGAACTCCGCCTTGAGAATATCATCCACAGAGCGGATGATGAAATCTACACACTCTACGGGTGTATAAACAATGCCCAATTTTTCCACTGTGAGCGGGAATGCGCCCTTAAAGAATTTCTCATATAGGTTCTTGATGATC